>Ga0302215_10001623_pt1 | contig 15857 bp, 12 predicted proteins | sample II_Fen_N3_1_FD_194580 | JGI IMG/M metagenome (GOLD analysis project Ga0302215, IMG submission 194580) | Peat permafrost microbial communities from Stordalen Mire near Abisko, Sweden - II_Fen_N3_1 | ecosystem: Environmental > Terrestrial > Soil > Wetlands > Permafrost | place: Sweden: Abisko...
GATGGAAAATCAGGAGCTGCACTCAGTTCTGTAAATTATCTTCCGGGGCGTTATCCGGGCAAACAAAATCCGACGCCTGAAGAATTAAACCAAATTTGGGGCGATAATCATTATAACCGTTCTGAACGATATCTTGCTTGTGTAGCTTATTTGGACGGAGTTCATCCAAGTCTGGTAATGTGTCGTGGATATTACACCCGAACTGTGTTAGTAGCATGGAACTGGAAAAATGGCAAACTTACGCACCAATGGACCTTCGACAGCGATGATAAAACACCCGGTAACAGCGCGTACCGAGGACAAGGAGCTCACAACCTGAGTGTGGCCGATGTGGATGGTGATGGAAGAGACGAAATCATATATGGTGCCTGCTGTATTGACGATAATGGCAAAGGACTTTACTCCACCGGACTTGGACATGGTGATGCAATGCATGTTTCCGATCTCGACCCACAACATCCGGGATTGGAAGTATGGATGGGTCATGAACCGAAAAGTGACGTTGCAGGCTGCGAGTTTCGCGAAGCCAAAACAGGAAAACTGTTGTGGGGATTCCCATCTCAGGGAGATGTGGGTCGGGCTTTAGCAGCCAATATCGACCCTCGCTTCCCAGGATACGAGTGCTGGGCTTTTGGTCCGGGCATGAGTGGGTTATATTCTGCTAAAGGAGAAAAAATATCCAACAAATCACCCCACACTTGCGACTTTACGGTGTATTGGGATGGTGATTTACAACAAGAACTACTTGACAGAAATTATGTAGCTAAATACAACTGGAAAAAAGACTCGCTTGAAATATTAATGCAAGATCGCCAGTGTAAAGCCATAAACGGTACCAAAGCTACGCCAGTTTTAAGTGCCGACTTGTTTGGCGATTGGCGTGAAGAAATTGTATGGCGTACATTTGACAATACCGCTTTACGCATATACAGCACTACAATTCCCACTCAACACCGTTTAGTAACTTTAATGCACGATCCAGTATATCGGTTAGCTATAGCATGGCAAAACGTGGCTTATAATCAACCACCAACAACCAGTTATTACATTGGAGACGACATGAAAGAAGCTCCAAAACCCAATATATTTGTAGTAAAATACAAAAGCGAGAAATAAAAAATCGCTCAATCACAACAGTTATAAATGACAAAACATAAAAGTATAGGACTTTATCTTTCAAACACGTCCAACAAGAATCGTATTTTGCGTCAGTTAATGGAAAATAGCTTCCTTAATGAATACGTTGATTTGAGTTCGCAGCAAGGAGCATTGTATTCATCCATCACTATAGAAAAGTTCATTCAAGAAGAACTCCGGCATGATCATTTTTTGATTAAGACTGATGCAAACTCAAGTTTAGAATCAATGTCGAGTGGTCAGCAACGAAAGGCGCTCCTCACCTACCTCATAGCGCAAAAACCACAATATCTGGTACTGGATGATGTGTATAGCAACGTTGATAAAGAAACGCAAATAGCCATAACGCAAACACTGAATGAATTGTCCAAAACAACTTTGTTGATTCAGTTATTTTTCCGCAAACGTGATTTATTACCCTGCATTGAAACAATTTATTCGGTTAATGAAAATAATAAAATCATCGACAAACAAGATACAACCTTATTTCTAGCTTCTGAAGCTTCCCAGAAAGAGATTACACACCAGTTCAATTTTCCAAAACAGTTTTCCGAAAATCATATAGATATTGACCCATTAATACAATTAAATGCTGTATCGGTTCATTACGGTACAAAAAACGTACTGGACAACGTAAACTGGACAATCAAAAAAGGAGAATTTTGGCAACTTATTGGACCAAATGGTTCAGGTAAAAGTACCATGATAACCATGATCAGTGGCGATAACCCCAAAGCTTACGGTCAGGACATGATGTTGTTCGGACGCAAAAAAGGTACAGGCGAAACTATTTGGGATATTAAACGGCAAATCGGCTATTTTACGCCGTCAATGACTCATCAGTTTACCCGCGACGATTCGGTTGAAAATATGATTATTTCAGGTCTGATGGATTCGGTAGGACTCTACATTAAACCTAGCGATTTGCAAAAAGACATGGCAAAAGCATGGGTAGAAATGCTTGGACCTTCATTTCGCAACAAATCGTTCCAAAGTCTTTCTGTAGGGCAGCAACGTATGGTAATGGTGGCACGTGCCATGGTAAAACATCCGCCACTGCTTATTCTCGACGAGCCAACCATTGAACTTGACGATGAAAACAGTAGTCTTTTCATTGAAATGGTAAATGCCATTGCTACAGAAAAACAGGTAGCTATTATTTATGTATCTCATCGTGATGAAGAAGAATTGAGACCTGATAAAATTTTCGAACTTATTCCAAGTACTAATGGGTTTACTGGAATTGTCAGATAAAAGTATACGATCGCAAAATGACTTGTTTATTTGCAATTTCACTCCAACTGTAAACCTAAGTATTTCATTTTACTTAGATTTATCAAAAACCAAACACTAAAAGTCAATTATTACAACCTCAATAAAATAGAATTGTCGATTTTTGTACTCGCTACTTTACTTGTTTTATCTACAAAATAAGTCATTCGTAAATTTCAACATCAATTGTATAATCAATCACATTCTATTATGAGAAAGTATTACTTGCTTAGTATTATTTTGAGTGTTTTGACCCTCTTCAACACAACAACTAATGCTAAAAATCAGCAACGAATAATTGCTGCAACCAATACAGTGTCAACCGACACAGTATTCTATGTCGATTTCAACTTAAAACCATCAACCTGGACAGCGGGCGATTACGACATTATTGCCGTAGGAAGCACTAGCAGCAAAACTGTCAATGGAATAACATTTTGTGGTGGAACTTATGGGGAACGCATCCATATAAAAACAACTGCAACAGTTACTAGTTCCGGAAACTATAGTCCAGCCTCGGATGCTGATCTTGGTGCAAATACCGGTGCAATAAGTTTTATTACTTCAAGTACAGGAAACGCTGGTGGTTATATTACCTTACCAAAAATACAAGGAGCATGTGACATTACCGTATGGGCGTGTGGTGCGAATACAAGTAACACTCAGTCATATAAGGTTGAAGCCAGCACTAATGATGGAACAAGCTGGTCATCTATAGGAACATTTTCTACTACAGACCGATACATTCATAAATCTATTTTCGCATACAATGACACTGCCAAAACTCTATTAAAGTTCACTTGTACTACAGGCAGTAAAACAAATCCCAATCTTTATTTATATAATATACTCATAACCAAACGTCCAACTATTACGTTAACATCGGCGATTGGAACTGATAACCAAACAGTAACTACAGCTCTGTCTGAATCAATAACAGATATAGTTTATACCTGGGGAAGCATTGCAACAACTGCAATAATTAATTGGACTGGTACTACTGATGTAAACACTCCACCAAACGGAATTACAGTAAGTACTGATCCAATAGTAAAAACGTTAACTATTACCGGAACACCAACAGTATTAGGAACATATGGATATAGTGTTGTGGGAACAAACGGGATTATATCAACAAACCCATTAACCGGAACTATAAAAGTGGTGAACACACCTGTACCTTTAATTACATTAACTTCATTAGCGGCAACTAAAACGCAAAAAGTAACAGCTGGGGCTGCAATAACCAATGTGGAATACACATGGGGTGGATCTGCTGTCAACGCTCAAATTACCTGGACAGGAACAAGTTCATCTACAACTGCTCCTGACGGAATTATCATTACGAAAGACTCATTGAACGAAAAAATATCTATTTCTGGCACACCAACAACAGCTGGAAGTTATGGTTGGAGCATAACAGCCAACGATAATACGTTGACTAGTTCTGCATTGACAGGAACCTTAACAGTAGTTCCTCCTCCAACCATGGCTTTAACATCAGCAACCGGTAGCGATAATCAAACTGTACCTTTCTGCCAATCAATTACATCTATTGTATTAACTTATGGAGGTTCAGCAACATCAACTACAATTACATGGACAGGAACACCAAGTTCGTCAACTTGCCCTGCTGGTATAACTGTTACAACCGATGCAACTGCTAAAACAATTACAATAGCCGGAATGCCATACCTTACCGGAACTTACAATTTCACAGCAACTTCTACTGATGGCACATTAACTTCAACAGCTATAGCAGGTAAAATCATATCTTCAGCTACAGCCTATACATTGCCATCGTTTCCTGGAGCAGTTGGGTATGGTTCGCACGCAACCGGAGGTCGTAAAGGAACAGTTTACCATGTAACCAATCTGAACGACAGTGGCACAGGCTCTTTCCGTGATGCAGTAAGTTCTTCCAATCGTATTATTGTGTTCGACGTAAGTGGTTATATTACGCTTACAACAGCAGTTTCTTGTAAGAGTAACCTGACTATTGCCGGACAAACTGCACCTGGCGAAGGTATCGGATTTATTGGAGGAGAAATATCATTTGCTAACCAACAAAACATTGTTTGTCGTGGAATTCGTATTATACCAGGTAGCTTAACTGCCAGCACAGGTGATGATGCTTTGAGTTTGTATCTTGCTCGAAATGCGATTCTTGACCACTGTACATTTGAATTTGCTCCTTGGAATAACATTGATGGAGTAAGTGATAACTACACCGTTTACCCGGTTACAGCTATTACACTACAAAACTGTATTGATGCCAACCCAACCGGTCAACAATTTGGTGCACATTGTGAATCAGTAATCAGCCAGTGGACTTTTTATCGCAACCTATTTGCTAATTCGCACAATCGTAATCCATTAGCAAAAATCAACGATCAATTTATCAATAATGTCCATTATAATAATGAGGCCGGATATACTACGCACACCAGCTCTACTTTCAAACACGATATAGTAAACAATTATTTTATAAGTGGACCGGCTTCTACCAGTAGTACTTCATTCCCATGGTTCCAAATGGATGCCAATCAAAGTATTTATCATCCTGGCGACTTATTAGATTCAAACTTAGATGGAGTACTAAATGGAGATACCACCAGTATTTATTGGTATTCGGGAACAGCAGGAACCATGCTCTCAGCACCATGGTCACCACTGACTTCCACTATTTCTACCACCGACGCTACAACTGCATACAGAATTGTACTGTCTACAGTAGGAACACTTCCTCTCAGTCAGTTGGATTCATTAATTATCAATCAAGTAAAATCTGTTGGAAAAGCCGGACCCGGTGGTGGACTATACACTACTCAAACAGCTACAGGTTTATCAAACAATGGTTATGGAATTGTCCGTGCTGGTATAAAAGATTTAGATAGTGATAACGACGGTATGCCTGATTACTGGGAAATTGCCACTGGATCAAATGTAAATTCCGATGACGCAATGCAAATTGGATCGAACGGCTATGCACTTATTGAAAATTACATTAACTGGTTAGCCGACTCACACGCAACCACTTATATTAATTCAAATATAGACATAGACTTGAATACATATACAGGTGGTTTCACTAATGTTTCACCAGTATTTACGACCTCCGAAAATACAAATGGAACAAGTACTTTACTCGCTGATGGTCATACAGTTCGCTTCACTCCTACTGCAGATTTTAGCGGCATTGGAAGTTTCAAATTCAGTGTAACAGGATCTGACAAGACAACTTATAGCAATACAATCTCTATTGCTATAAGCCAGACAAAACCTACAGGAATTAAAGAGTTGAAAAATCAGACCGGTATTTATCCAAACCCTGCATCAGAGCAAATTATTCTACAAAACACAAATGCAAATACTTACGAAATATATGATGCTACCGGAAGAATGGTTCAGAAAGGACAAACAAAACAATCCGGAACAAATCAGCAAATTAATATTTCCAAACTAAAGGATGGTGTTTTCACCTTAAAAGCTATTGACAATAATACTAGCTCAACCTATCAGTTTATTAAAAAGAAATAGACATTGTCACTTTAATTAAAGAACGGCCTTTTCAACTTGTAGTTCAAGTGAAAAGGCCGTTCTTATTTTGTCAGAAATAGACTTTAAAACAAGTGATATGTTGCAATATTATTAATTCCGTTGGAACAAATATGACAGATATTACTATTGATTCGAATCATATTTTTCGCAGAATAGATTATTTAACACAAAAATATACAATTGAAATAATAAATTTGATAATTTTGATATTAATTAAATATTAATTTCCAATAAATCAATAATAAAATGCCTACATCTGATACTCTACTTTTGGAAATAATAAAAAGTTATACCAGAAATATCCACTCTATTATCTTAAACAAAAAAACGTATAGTGTCTTTTTGTTGACACTTTTCTTTACACTTACCCCAAACCTATCTGCGAAACCAGCGAAAAGAATCAATGTTAAAATACTTGTAGACACAACAAAGCTACAAGAGAACATTGACTCAGCAGTTAAAATTGATACTACATTAAAAACCAATGTTCTTCTTGACAATCTTACTAAATTACAAATTACAGATCCTAGTAAAGTGGAGTCATTAATGTCGAAGGGCTCAAGCAAAGAAAAATTAAAGTCAGATGTCAAAAAACTGGTAACTAAAGAAATAGAACAATCTAAAGTAAGTTTTTTATCTCACAAGGAATTAATAGAGCAATCTAAAGATTTTGTTGTTATTTACAACCAAAGCGTACAAGCTAAAAGTTTTATCAAAGAAGGGTTTGACTACAGAACAACTCTGGAGAACATGAAAAAATTTACTCGAATGAGAGAAATGGCCACCGATGGCGTATCCAACAACAGAGATAAACTTCAAACATCCAGAAATTTAACCACAACCACAATTCTACTACATGAGATATTAAAGAAGACCAATAACATAATGAGTAATGTATTGGCTTATCATAGGGATTTGGGGCGGTTACAGTTTAAATTAGATTCATTAGTCAATAATAGTACTATTTACAAAGTGCCCGCTGATTCTGCAGCATTGAAATCTTATTTACAAAAAATTTATTTTCTTAAATCAAACCTTGACCCCGTAAATGCCTCTATTGTAACTGCACTTGATAGTATTCAACAACTCGAAGTACAAGTTGATATATTCAGACTAAATCTTGAGTCGGACTTAGCACTCACCGAATCTACGAGAGAGAATATGGTGAGTCACTACTGGACAGATGAGATTAGCAAATTAGACAAAAAAACGCTGGCTGAGCAAACATTTAATGCCAACCTTAAATACTCATTATTTAAGGCAATACTAGTGTTTATGTTTTACACTTACAATCATGCCGAAAAGTTTGGAATCATGCTAATTTCATTCATATTCGTTCTAATTTACCTACAACTTCTATTAAAAAGATGTATAAAAACCAATGTTTTTGATAAACTCAGTGGATATACTGAAATACTAAAATACCCAATAGCCTCATCGCTCCTACTTACAATTACTGTCATGCAGTTTTTCCTGCCTGATCCACCCATCGTTTTTGATGCTTTAATATGGATTATTAGCTCATTATTATTTTCATATATATTATGGAAAACTGTAGATAGATTTTGGTTTAAAGTATGGCTAATCTATATATTGTTATTTGCAATGACACTGTTTGACAACTTAATACTACGCTATTCCCACCCCGAACAGAATTTCATGTTTGTAATCAGTACTATTAGTATTATTGTTGGTAGTTACCTATTAATTCGCATAAAGCATCAAAAGATCACAGAAAAAGCAATGGTTATACCATTGGCGATAATGTTAGTTTTTGAACTCATAGCTCTATATTTTAACTTTACAGGAAGCTACAATATGGCAAAAACAACAATGTCGAATGGAATCTTCATTTTTGTACTTGTTTATATCCTTTTATGGTGTGCCCGTTTAGTTATGGAAGCCATGAATATATCTATATATTTCCAAAAGAATATGAATGACGAAACTCATCAGATACCAGTTGACATTTTCACAAAAAAAATTCCTATCAGTTTGCATCTTTTGTTAGTTTTGGCAGCAATTTTTCTGACATACCGAACTTCATATACCTTTCAGTCAATTATCGACCCGATTATTGCAGCCTATTCCGCCACACGTTCTATTGGAAAATTCAGCTTTACATACGAAAGTGTATTCATCTTTTTCTTTGTCATGTACTTATCGAGTATAATTTCCAAAATCGTATCGTTTTTAACGGCAGGTTCAGCACTATATTCTAAAAACAAGAAAGACAGTGGTCCGGGAAGTTGGTTGTTGTTGATAAAAATAGGAATTATAGGTACAGGAGTTGTCTTGGCGTTTGTTGCGGCAGGAATTCCAATGGATCGATTAGCAATCATTATTAGTGCTTTGGGAGTCGGTATTGGTTTTGGACTTCAGACCTTGATTAATAACCTTGTAAGCGGACTTATTATTGCATTTGAAAAACCGATTAATGTAGGCGATTTTGTGGAAATTGCCGGACAATCTGGTAAAATGAAATCAATAGGGATCAGAAGTAGCATTGTTACGACTTGGGATGGTGCAGATGTAGTAATACCAAATGGTGATTTAATGAATCAGCATTTGACTAACTGGACAATGGGCAATACCCGTAAACGTTACGAAATTAAGTTAGGTGTAGCTTATGGAAGCGATTTAGAACTAACACAAACCATTTTACTACAACTCTTTAAATCGGATGACCGGATTATGAAGAACCCTGAGCCATTTGTTATTATCACTGAATTCAACAATAGTTCAATAGACTTTGCAATCAAGTTTTGGGTATATCACTATGAGTTGGGATTTGATGTAAAAAGCGATTTAATTATAGCTATTGATAAAGCATTGAAAGAAAATAATATTGAGATTCCGTTTCCACAACAAGATATTCACTTTAAATCTGATTTAAAAATAGACGAAAAAAAAGATATTAAGTCAACAAAAAAAACCAAAACAGCAAAAGATCAATAAACACATAATACAACTCTTTATGAAAAATTCGAAAAAAAACTGTATACGAGTTACAATCATTTTTTCTTTATTATTTATTTTCACGACCATATCAAAGGCTCAGTTTAGAATAAATCCTTATGCATCCTATGCTTTCAATTGTCATATAGATACTTACGAATACAGCGGCACTTTAAAAGGTGGACTTTTATGGGGAGCTGGATTGGAATATAATTTAGCCTCAGTATATGGAGCAGAATTACTTTACAAACATATGGGATCTGATGCTCCAATGACGTATTACGACCAACCAATAAGCTCTTGGTCAAGATACAACACATACAATTACAATTTAAATTATATTATGTTTGGTGCTAATCGGTATTTGTCTATAAACAGATTTGAACTCTATTCGGGACTTTTAATAGGTATGGCTATTTTTAATGTTAATGACCAAATACTAGATATTAATGATGGATTCACAAAATTTGCCTGGGGTGGAAGGTTAGGATCTAACATAGCACTCGGTCCAAAAGTAAAAATAAAATTACAAGCCGAACTCTTATCCGCAATCCAATCGTTATCTGCGGGTCTCAATCTGAACCTGAATGGTATCAGTCCTAATGTCAATACTAATTCATCAATGTTTCAATTTAACATTGGTGGAGGCCTAGTGCTTCAGATACCTTAACTTATAATCATCATAGATATTTTGGTTCCATTTGAGGTATAATTTCCCCTTGAATACTGTATTATCAACCAAACTGAAGAGTCTATATACCAACAAGAAACATCAATAAGTTCTCGTGCCGAACAGACACGAGTAAAAACGATTAACAAATTGTAATACAAGATAATAAACAAAATACATTTCAATCATTAGTATAATTCATGGCTTTTCCACATTCTAAATTTTTCAGTATAATTATCTTAAGATAATACAAATAAAAAAGCCCAATTATTAAAAAAAGGTTAAAAATCATAACTAAACATTCATTTTACTAAAATTTGATAGTGCTTAGTATGGTTGTGTCCTAAAAAAATTATCTTTGCAGTCATATTTTTGTAGAAGCATTATTCACTCAATGAAAAATTTTAGATTTCCAATTATTTAATAGAAAAAAGCGAATGAAAAACCTATCACTCATTTTTAACGCCATTTTGGCTATTGCTGTTATTATTCTTTTCTGGCTAGTACTAAGCACAAAATCAAACACTACTGCAAAACAGTTAATTACCGGAAAAGGTGTGGTTACAGCAGGGAAACTACCGATAGCTTATATTAACGTAGACTCATTGCTATTACATTATCAATTTGCTAAAGACGCCAACGAATCGTTAACTAAAAAACAGGAGGATTCACGCTTAACAATAAATACACGTGCCCGTCAGTTACAAACTGAGATGGCCGAATTTCAACACAAATTGGAGAATAATGCATTTCTAAGCAGAGAGCGAGCTGAACAAGAACAACTTCGACTACAAGGAAAACAACGTGAATTACAAGAGTTGGATGGTAAATTAAGTCAACAACTACTTCAGGTACAGCAAAAAATGAGTGAGGAGTTGCGCGACACTATCAATAAATTCATGAAAGAATACAACAAGGATAATAAATATGAAATCATTATTAGTAACACTTCTAATGATAATATTCTATACGCTGCGAAAGCTTATGATATTACAGCTGAAGTAACAAAGTTGTTAAACGAACGTTGTAAGGAAAAAAAATAAACAAAACAGTATGGGAATATCCCAATTGCAAATCAAAATCCAAATCAAAAAAAGCAAACATAAAAGTTTGCTTTTTTTGATTTGGATAAATACACTTATTTATTATTACCTCTAAATGAAAGAAAAAGTGTGGAGAGAGAATAAATAAGAACAGCCACTACCCAAGAATTAGAGTTATTAAACATGAAATAAGCTGCAACAGCCAGCATTAAACTAGCAAATAGTCCATTTCTGTACAATCGTTTCTGGCTGACTTCTGCATCTTTATTTTCAAGAGTGTTCTTAAGTTGAATAAAAATTAAGATAGCAGCACCTATTGAAAACAAATAAGGGGCATATACTATATCAATTAACTCCAGGACAGCACCAACAACAGCCAAACCACCACCAGTTATTAAAAATATTTTATGTATATCTGTTTGTTTCATTCCTTAATAATAAAAATATCCTCGCTTTGTTTCTTCATGTAATAGTGTTCTCGTGCAAACTTTTCCAGATTCTCATCACTTGACTGCAGCTCCATTTTTTTTTGCTTTGTAGATTTTATTTCATCCTGATAAAACTTCAATTCCTCCTGCATTCGACTTATCCTTTGATGACTTTGCCAACGATGAATCAAGCTATGTTCATCAAAAAAAGTAACGAAAACGCCGAAAGAGACGAGAACAATAAGATATTTATTTAAGAATATCTTACGGAGCTTATTTCCGATTTTATTAAAAGCCGACATATTATAAAGTTACTGGTATTAGAGTTGAATAGAGAGATTTTAAATATTCTAAAAACTAAACAATTCTACTAAATCAACTTATTTGATTGACAAAGGTAAGCATTTTTTACCAACCTTCTTTTTTTTCAGAAATCTTTTTTTTTGTTGAACTGTACGGTCTATTTTGATTATATTTGCAGACAAAAGCAGAATAAGATTTCAATTTATGGACAATTTCATAGTTTCCGCACGCAAATATCGCCCATCTACATTCAATTCGGTTGTAGGTCAATCATCGCTTACTACCACACTAAAGAATGCCATTAAGAGCAATCATTTAGCGCATGCCTATCTGTTTTGTGGTCCACGTGGTGTTGGGAAAACTACATGTGCCAGAATTTTTGCAAAAACTATAAATTGTCAAAATCTTACTGCTGAACACGAAGCTTGTAATGCATGTGAATCGTGCGTTTCTTTCAACGATCAACGCTCATACAATATACATGAATTGGATGCTGCTTCAAATAATGGTGTTGACGACATTCGTTCACTCACCGATCAGGTGCGTATTCCGCCTCAAATTGGGAAATATAGCGTTTATATTATTGACGAGGTTCATATGCTTTCAACAGGTGCTTTCAACGCCTTTTTAAAAACATTGGAAGAACCACCAGCTCATGCCATTTTTATTCTAGCAACAACCGAAAAGCACAAGATTATACCCACAATTCTTTCCCGTTGTCAGATTTACGATTTTAATCGTATCACGGTTGCTGATACTGTTAAGCATTTGCAAATGGTTGCAGAAAAAGAAGGTGTAACAGTAGATGTAAATGGACTTAACGTAGTGGCTCAAAAGAGTGATGGTGGTATGCGTGATGCACTCTCTATTTTTGACCAATTAGTGAGTTTTTGCGGAAATAATATATCTTATCAGGGTATTATTGAGAATCTGAATGTTCTCGACTATGAGTATTATTTTCGGTTAATTGAAGCTTTTCTGAAAGGAGAGGTTTCGAAATCTTTGTTAATTTTCAACGAAGTGTTAAACAAAGGCTTTGATGCACATCATTTCATTACAGGTTTAAGTTCACACTTGCGTGATGTTTTAGTGAGCAAAGATCCTCAAACCATTGTTTTATTAGAAGTTGGAGCCGATATTGGTGAACGCTACAAAACTCAGGCTCAAAACTGTACTCCAGAGTTTTTGTTCCAAGCGCTCAAGATAAGCAACGACTGCGATATTGATTATCGACAAAGCAAAAATAAGCGTTTGCTAGTAGAACTTGCCTTAATTCGTATGTGTCAACTTACGGATGAAAAAAAAAAATCTAGTATAGCTGACGAAAAAGCTGCCCCAATTCATAAAATACAGACTACAACTTCTACCAATGCACCTTTAAATACAGTTGTTACACCAGCTATAGACAATGTAGGTCAAACAACTTCCATTTCAAAACCGACTATTAAGGTACAACAAAAAGAAGAAGTTGCAGCAGACTCAAAGCCTGTATTTAAACGTCCTGGTAGCATTTCTATTTCTGCTCCTCCAACAACAATTGCTTCTTCTGCAGCAGACAATACAAAAGGCTCACCTATAGAAACGACTAGTGTCATTGTAAACAAACCTTATTCGGCAGATGATTTAGTTCGAACATGGTATCAATTTGCAGAAACCATTCCTGAACAAGGCCGTATGACCAGTTTTTTCTTAAGTACAATACCCCAGTTAATAAATGAAAACACGTTTGAAATTACTGTAAGTAACATCTTGCAAGAAAAAGAGCTTAAACGTTTACAATCAGACATTCTCACTTTCATTCAAATTCGCTTACAAAACTCCACCATAAAAATGGCAGTTAAAGTAGCTGAAGAGACAGCAGGGCAACGAGCCAGTACTCCAGAAGAACGCTACAAACTTATGGCAGAACAGAATCAAGCTTTAGACATTCTAAAAAACGGACTACAATTAGAGATTGATTAAGTTACAGTTACCAACAAATGTCATATACAAAAAACAGTAAAAATCATGTTTTATAATATGATCTTTACTGTTTCTTTATATATAAACACCGTAATACTATCTTTCAGTGCTATTCTAAGATATTGTACTTTTATTGAATTAGTTTATCACTATAAACCTTCCAAATCTTTGATATCATCTTTTTTAGATTCAACCTTATTTTTCTCAAATTGTTTATCCACTGCTACAACATCTTTTACAAAGATATCTTTCCCTATCACAACTAATAATGTTACGGCAGAAATAATCAGAATTATTCTGGTAAACCTTCGTTGATTTAAATTAGAAATTCTAAAAGCAAAAAACGCAAGAACTAATGCTAAAACAATTGGCAATAAGGCTATTGTCCCAAATGGAAGAATTGTCAACACAACTCCAAGAAGAGCAAAAAATGAAGCCGAGGAGATTAAAATTTTTCTCATAAAAAATGATTGTTAAATGCCTGCAGCAGTTGATAATAACATCTGACCAGTACCAACAGGAATACTAAACTTAACCATAACCGGAATTTTTCGGGAATCATTCGTAAACCAAATTAAGTTTTTATCGGTTCCTTTCAACTTATTTGTGTTAGCCGAAATTGACATCTTAAAACAATCTTTTGCACCTAAATTTCCGGCAGAAATTGTTTCTCGTCCAAGCATTTTTACCGAAACTGGGTATTCTTTTTGATCAAATACAATAACAAACACCTTACTTTGACCAGGTTTCAGTGCACCCAAATCAACTGTTCGTAATTTGTAAATCATTGATATAATATCCTGAGTATTTCCTGAGACATTAAATGTACTTTTTGCTTCAGCTCCATTTTTTTTCCGGGAACTGCTGTTTATAGTTCTTCCATCGGGTGAGAAAATGTATTTCTCGGTTTTTGAATAGGCTCCCTCTGAAATACTACGCTTATATAAACTTGGTCTTAAAGTAGTAGGATCAACATAAGTTTCATATAAATCTCTGATTTTAAAAAAAGTATCCCACTTACTAAAAGTGGCAGCCTCCCAACTTAAATGCAAAAACGTTTTTTTTGAGGTATTTACTGTTTCGGTCTGCATAGTTACCTGAGCAATATGAGTCAACAAGCCGCTCATATTGTAAGATGCAGCATATACAAGCCTTTCATTTGACTTTATCTGAGCTGAAACAAAAATCGAAATAAAAACAAAATAAATAGCAAAAAATATCTTTTTCATACTAACCCTTCCGGTAATCTACTTAAAAAAACTTTTTATTTTCTTCAAATTATCAATTAAAATAACTAATAATAATGAGAGTACATAACCAATAATTATGCCAATTACAGCATATTTAAACATTGAATTTACAGGTTTAGGCGTTGCAGTAAAACCGGCAGGTAATACAACTGGATTTGTATGGTTTATTAATGCATTTTCAGCACCAGCTTTTGTATTTTGTAGTGCCAACAATTCACCATAAAAAAGTTGCTTCTTTTGTTCTCCAACAATAAGACTATTACTTTCAAATTGAAGTTGTTTCTGTGTATCTTTGAAATAAGTAACTTTAGCCAAACTATCTATACGAAGGTCTTCACGTTTACAAATATCTATTTGCTGAGCCAATGCAACACGCTGTGTTTCAAATTGCAATCTCATTACAGAGTTATTATTAAGATACTTCAAAATTGCATTTTGAATCTGAGGAAGCTGATTCACCTTCAGAGTTAAAACCTGAAGACAAACTCTATCACCCATTTTTACAATCATTGTATCCTTTTGCGGATTTACATTGTCATAATCAACCTTTAATGCAATTCCGTCCTTTCTAAAACAGAGAATATAATACGATTTTATTCCAACAATACTTTTCAATACGCTATCTGGCAAATCCAATTTGCCTGATAGTGAACTCGTACCATTATCTAACAAAAATGTATTTAACTGTTTTGTCACTTCCATAACAGTCTGAATATCGGTTCCATAAATCATGGCAGTTGTTTCAGCTGAATAAACTCTGGCAGATGGTCTTGAAAGAAACAACCCAATTGATAAGAATAATAGCACAACAACTGTTACCAATGCAATGTACTTATAACTTAGGCGTAACAAATAAGCAAAAACATTTAACACTTTTGTTGCAACTCCTTTTAACCAATCAAAAAACAGACCAATTAACTCCAATAAATTGATTTCTTTAGTAGTATTATTCTCCTCCATTTTAATTTTATATATTTAATTAATTATTTAAAGTCTATTATAAAAATCATGAACATATCAACTTTGAGATTCATCTTCTTCCGCAATATATTCAATAGAATCATCTTCATTCTCCCAGACTTTCACCGGCTTCTGAGGTCCTTCATTACGATAATATATTGCTAAAACAAAACCAATTATCCCACCGGCTAAATGACCTTCCCAAGAAATAACATCGTTTATTTCCCACGGAAAAATATGCCAAACCATATTTCCATAAATTAATGCTACTACAAGCGAAATGGCAACTAACGGTATATGTTTCCGAATTATC
>Ga0302215_10001624_pt1 | contig 15854 bp, 12 predicted proteins | sample II_Fen_N3_1_FD_194580 | JGI IMG/M metagenome (GOLD analysis project Ga0302215, IMG submission 194580) | Peat permafrost microbial communities from Stordalen Mire near Abisko, Sweden - II_Fen_N3_1 | ecosystem: Environmental > Terrestrial > Soil > Wetlands > Permafrost | place: Sweden: Abisko...
TAAAGCGAAAAAAATCATCTACTGTGTTGGCTACGAAAGTTCAACAATGATTAAAGAACACTTTGTAGATCTGAAAAGCACCTTTGCTATTGTTTCTGAAGTAGATACCGATAAATTCAAAAATATAGAACATACTCTCGTTTGGAATACCGACGATCCTTACATCTATATGCGTTCTACAGATGACGATAGGCTTCTGATTGGCGGTGGCGATGAAGATTTTTCTGATCCTGCAAAACGTGATTCTTTATTAAATAAGAAAGAAAAAGAAATTCTCAAAAATCTAAAAAGAATAAAACCTGATTATCATTTTTACACCGATTTTGTCTGGGCAGGAACTTTTGGAGAAACAAAAGATGGACTTCCGTACATCGGTGAGCACGAAAACTTTAAAAACTCATATTTTGTTTTAGGTTTTGGAGGAAACGGAATTACCTTTTCGGTAACAGGAATGGAAATGGCTTCCGCTTTTATGAAAAATAAAAAACATCAACTTTCTGAATATTTTAAATTTGGGAGATAATTTATTTTTTAAAAGAAATGATAAAAAAAGTTTCAGGGTTCGGCAAAGCCGAACCCTGAAACAAAAAATAATAAACTTAGTACCTTTATCATAGAAATTATACTAAAAACTATATCCATTTTTCTTACCCAATTCCAAAATAGATTTCTCGATTGCTTTTCCCAAATCATCGCCTTCAGAATTTCCACGCTTTTTCATTTCAGAATCAATGTAAGCTTGTGTTTGTTTGGCGAGAATTTCAATTTCTCTCTGAATTTTATCTCGGTCTGAAGATTTTTGCACAACAATTTTATTGATTTCTTCTTTGCTTTTTCCTTTCAGTTCAGAAGGCAATTCCTCCTCTTTTATGGATGAAATATAGCTTTTGTCTTTTTCAACTTTATCTACCAAATCCCAATGATCGTTTTTGTAAGCATTTTTCTTAGACTTACTTACCGCTCTTTCGACAGCATTAGAGGGCGATTGCATTTCAGCATTAGAATCTTGAGATGTCTGCTTACTTTTCATTTCAGAACCACGACTTCCATACGAAATGTAAGTATCATTTAATTTAGAATTATATTGAGAAATTTTCACATCATAAGGTGTCTCAATATAAATTACTTTTCGGTCGCTGTCGATATTGAAAAATTTTCCATCTCCAAGACTCGCTCCGTTTTGCCAGAAGGTTTGAATTCCTTCATCACGACTTCCACAGAAAATAGTATTGGTATAAATATTTTTACTTTTCGCTTTAGCAATCACATCTTTGTAACTAATTTTTCCCTGATCGAAAGATTCGTTTCCGGCAATGTAAATCAGTTTCATGCTTTTTTCATTTCCGTCCCAATTCAGATTAATCGAGGCATCACGAATTACAGCACCGCAATATTCACTTCCGCCATTGGTTCTCAAAGCAAAAAGTTTTTCTGAAACCAAATCTAAATCCTGAGTTAATACAGTGACTTGTCTGATGTAGTTTTCATCTTTTAAACCGTCATTTCCATATTCATATAAAGCAATTTCTACTTGAGGAGCTTGTCCGTTGTACTTTAATGTGGTCAAAGTATTGACTATATTCCAAAGTCTTGATTTTGCCTGATCGATCAATCCATCCATACTGTATGAGGTGTCCAAAAGTAATGCAACCTGAATTTTATTGTCTTTTGAAACCGTAATTTTTGGCTCAGTGGAAATTTTACTTTCTACAACTTCTCTTTCATTGGCTTTGTTACTGCAACGGATGTCTGAAATTTTTCCTGCGCTTAAAAAAGCGGCTACACTTGCGTTGAATGTTAAAAATTTTAAGGTATTCATACTATATGTTTTTAATAATTGGCTGAGATTTTATTTAATTTTCTCTAAAACTCTAAAACTCTAAAACTCTAAAACTCTAAAACTCTAAAACTCTAAAACTCTAAAACTCTAAAACTCTAAAACTCTAAAACTATCTGCTGTAATACTGAATCTGCATTTCCTTAGGATATTTTACTTCATAAGAGAAATTGATTTTATCTGAAGCTCCGCTGTTAATTTTTCTGTTCCAAAGAATGCTTCCGGTTTTATCATCGTAAATTCCGTTACCAATCTCCAAAGATTTCACTGTTATTTTTGAGTTTTCACTTAAAGGAAGCTGATCAAGAATTTCCAGTTCGATATTTTCTTTTGTATTATTTCTCATGGTAATTTCATAAGATTCTGTTTCCCATTTATTTGAGTTGAAAGTTTTCTTTGAAGTTTTATCCTCAAGCTTAATTCTTTTCACAACAATCCTTTCGTCAACGCCCAAAGAAATCGGAAATTCATCTTTCACATAAGTGCTTGTAATATTGGTTTTTCCAATATAATTATCTTCAAAATAAATATTGGCTTCACCTGAAATCAGATTTAAATTTTGCCAGTTTTTCACAAATGCCATCAGGAAAACCTGATTGTTCAGCTTCGGAACGGTGTGATATTTATACGTTGCATCGACCTCTTTTTTATCCAGAATCACATATTGTTCTTTTTCCTGACTGACGATGGTTTGGTTAAATTTGAGTTCATACAAAATATTCATCTGATTATCAGAAACAGTCGCAACAGGAATCTGACTCGTTGATGAAACTTCTGCACGCATTTGGTAAGAATTGGCAAGAGCAGCTTTTTCTTTTTTCAAATAACCCACGGTTGCATCATCATAATTGTGAGCTGTGTATTCAGCAACGTAAAGCGGTGATAAAACCGGTCTGTCTTGGTTGTAAGACGGTCGATAAGTGGAAACGAAAAGTTTCACGTTGTTCCAGTCTTGTCCGGTTTTTTGATAAATTTTTCCTTTGTAGACAATTTCAAAAGGTTTCTTTGTTGATAAAGCTCTCAAATCGTAAGAGGGAACCCAACCTGCATTTGAAACGATGTAACTTACACCGAGATTCAGATTCATCTCGTTTTCGGCAAGAATTTCGAGGATCAATTCTTTTTTATTTTGATTTTTATGCGTTTGTTCTTCGGTAAATTGTTTGTTTATTTTGGCAATGCTTTCATCCAATACAGTTTTTTGTTCGTTCAAAAGAAAAACCTGATTGTCAATTTCCAGCATTCTTTTTCTGTAAAATTCTGTCAACTTTAATAATTGTTCTTGAGGAGTAGATTTATCATTCGTAGAAACTTTTAAATTATCATTAATGATATTCTGTTCACCGGAAAGATTTTTAATCTGAATAGTAAGCAAATCAACCTGTCTCTGAAATTTTTTCTTTTCATCATCCAGTTTTTTTTCTTTTTCAGAAAGCTCATCATCTTTCAGATAGTTGCTTTGCGGAGCGATCGATAAAAGAGTTGTATTCTTTTCGAGATTTATTTTGTAGGTGTTTTCGTCAAGATCATTGGGAAGGTTGATGATTTTTACAGTGTTTCTTCCTTTTTGCAACGTCACATTTGTGCTTCCAAAAACTTTTGCACCTTGTAGGAATACAGTTGCCTGTTTCACGTCGATTTCTTTTCTTATTTCCTGAGATTTTAAAAAGGAAACCGAGAGAATTAGTATTAAAAAATAGTGTCGCATTGTTTATTATTTTTTTGATTTCTAAAGTAAAATTACCCAGATTAGAAGTCGAAAATTTGAAGACTTGGTGAATTGAGGTTTTCACTTGGTAGAGCTTTTTAGGTGAAAAAAAGACAGTCATTTCTGACTGCCTCGTTTTAGTAAATTCTTTTTTTATACGCAGAAGAACCAAAAGTTTTTTCTAGATATAGCTTATTCAAAAGTTAGTGAAACCATTGATAGTGTAAACTATTTCTACATTTTGTAAGCTTTTGAAATTTCTTTTTAAATCTTTTGCGGTAAAATATTTTTTTTATTATTTCTTAGGCAGCCTTCATAAACTAAAGAATTTCGTATCTTGTTTTGATGCTGTATTTCAGCTTGATGTTTTCGATATTATCAAAAGAATAATCGACACTTTGGTCTGCAGCTTCCAATTGTACATTTGCCATTTTACTTCTGTAGGCAACGGGAAGAATAGAATCGCTCATATAATCTTCAATTTCTACAATCTCAATTGCATCTCCTGCCTTTTTGTTGATGCTTCCCAATAAGTAATCTGCTTTTTCTTTCGCCGCTTTTAATGCATTGATCTTAACGGTTTTTCTGAAATCTGCAATTTTTGTGTTTTTAATTTCTGCAATATTCAGATTACTTACCCATTTCTGATTCAGATCTTCAAAAAGCTTACTCACATTCGTTTTTGAGCTTACTTTAAACTGAAAACTCTTGGTGAACTTGGTTGTTTTTGAGTATAAATTCTGATACATCGATTTGAATTTGATGTCTTCATTTTTCACTCCGTCATTTTTCAGAGTTTCAAATAATAGTTTTTCGTTGTCTGCCAATTGATTTTTGTTGTCGGCTTTTATACCGATGTTGAAGATGATTTCATCCGGTTCTACTTCCATTTCGGCAACTCCCGTTACTTCAATTGCATTTTTTTTAATTTCCTGCGCATTCACCAAACTTCCTGCTGCAAAGATTCCGACTAATAAAAGGTGTTTCAGTTTCATAATTTCTTATTTTAATTTCTAAAGTAAAATTACCACGAATCTCAGCTGGAATTTTGCAAACTTGGTGAATTGGGGTTTTCACTTGGTGAAAATATTTAATACGGTTACCGGTTAATCGACCAAGATGTGAAATTGGTTCTGCAATGCATTCATTTTGCTATAATTAATAGCTTTAGCATTAATCATTTGATTATTGAAAGAAAAAATAATTGTATTGTCTTTCTTATTTTTCACGAATAGATGTTTGGAAATATGATGTTGATCATCTTCAAGAATAATTTGATTATCAAAAGAAATATCATAATGAAAAACAGTCATCTTTTCCGATGATTTTTCCATGAAAATCAGGTATTGGTCTTTATGAAAGAATAGATATTGATACGGACTTTTGGAAGAGGTCACATGATAAGCTCCGGCTAAATTCAACGAATTTTTTTTGTCTTCATTATTGAAATAGGGCATTCCTATTTTGATAAATAAAATTCCTAAAATCAGGATTTTACAAAAAGCTTTGTAAGGCAAAAATGTAGCTTGGTCAAAAAAAGTTTTTTTCGGAAGACTGATAATTTTTAGAATAAGTTTCCATCCATTTTCTCTTGCAAGAAAGATGCTCATTAAAAGTAAAATCAGTGAAAAGAATTTCACTGAAATATCAAACCCGATATTGATGATAAAAATTTGACTAAAACTTATGATTGCCAATAGTAATCCTAAAAATTGAGAACGCTTGAATAACAATAAAATTGCAGTACTACATTCAATACATCCAATAATCAAATTGTATCCTTTTGAAGTTCCTATCGTACTCCAAAATAAAATATCTTTATCTAAATTTCCAAATCTTGTAAACAAAATATTAGATTCAGGCTCAGGAAATTGGGTTTTGAAAATTTTGTCTGTACCGTATTTTATCAGAATCACAGAAATATACAAAATGCATAAATATTCTATGATCAATAAAAAATTGTTTGCCCATTTCTTCTTTATAATGAAAATGAAAACGATAGAAGTGAACAGCAAAATGATGATTAAAACCAACATCGAACAACTATCTGAACTGTAATCTATTCTGATATTCTTTTTGTTGAAAAAATATTCTAATAGAAATTGAGTAAAATCTCCAAATATGAAATGAGTAATTTTCAGTTGGAAATCGTTCAAAAAATTCAACGGAAAAAATAGAATAAACTGTAGAAAGAAAGCACCTAAAAAAATATTACACTTATACACTTTTTAGGATTTTAGCGATGTTTTTTATAAATAAATAAAGATGCAAAAATGGCAATGCTTACAACCAATAAATACATCATTTCCTCAGTTGATTTAGAATTTTTTATCTCTGCCTTTTTTATTGCTTTTTTAATTGAAATTAGCTTGTATTTTTTCGTTTTACTATCATATTTAAGAAATACGGTACTGTCGATATCATTTTGAAAGTTGTAATCTCTTCTAAGTATATTTTTTACGCTATCTATATTTTCACTGGAAAAAATGGCGTGATTATAAACTGTATCTCTTCCTGCTTTCCATTTTTCGGTATTTCCGTTTCTTCTGTTTTTGCAGAATAATGACGTCACCATTATGCTTTTTTTGTTATCTAGTATAATTACACTGTCTAATTTTGAATTGGTCACAAATCTCTCCGGTGCCATTCCAAGATTAGAATAATTGGTGTTGTAGCTGTCTTCTACAATACTTTTTTCAAAATATTTCATATCACCGCTATGACTTTTGTAGGAGATTAATTTGGTTTGAGAAAAAGCATTGCAAGTCCATAATAACAATACGAATTGAATTAAAAATGATAAATTTTTCATGATAAATAAGTTAAAATTATGATCCAAATTTAGCTTCAAAATCAAAGGCAGATATTGCAGACTTGGTGAATCGGGAATTTCACTTGGTGAATAGTTGCTTGGCGAATTATATATATGTATATCTTTGTTTTATGAAAATACTTCGGTTTTTTGCGCTTATATTTTTTATTACTTTTGGGAGTACGCTGTATTCTCAGAATGGAAATGTTGTGAAAGAAGTTCAGGCAGAAACTAAAAAACTGAGTAAAGCAGTTGATGCAAAAAACGAATCTGCAGAAGCAGATTCTTATTATAACATCGGAGAAACCTTTTTTAATAATGGGAATTTTTCTAAAAGTGAAGAATATCTTTTAAAATCAAAAAATATTTACGAAAAGCTGAATGATAAGCAGAATCTTGAAAAAGTGACCCGAAAATTGGCACAATCTCAGGAAAATCAAAATAAGCTTAAATCTGCAGCCAGTAATTACGAAAAAGCATCCAATATAGGATATTCAAAATCGAAAAAGGTTCTCAATGCCAATGATGCTTCAAGATTGTCGTCGCCGGTGATGGAAAATAAAGCTGAAGCCATTCAAAACAATATTCAGATCAGCGAAAAGGAAAATAATAAACAAGATCTCGCAGCAAGTTACACCCAAATGGCGGATGTCAATATTGAAAATAAAAATATTCCGAAAGCTGAAGAAAATCTCAATAATGCCTATAGGATTTCAAAAGATCAGGCTCCGCAACAAGCTTTGGCGATTAATCAAAAACTGACCGATTTTTATGTTGAAAATAAAAATTTCGATAAAGCAATTGAGGCTAAAAAATCAGTTTTAAAAGAAAATTTCATCAAAGACAATTCTCAGAAAAAAGTTGAGCAGATTCAGGAACTTGCGGAAATTTATATCAAAAAAAATGATCCGGAAGAAGCAATAGTTTTACTGAAAAATGCCTACGATATTGCCTTAAATAAAGGTCATACTTTGGAAGCTCAGAAAAGTGTGAAAAAACTCGACAGCTTATATTCGATTTCTGAAAATACAGCCGCGTCTGTGAATCTTTACCGTGATTTTTTAGGAAAACTCCCCGATTTGGTTTCAAAAGACCGCAGTTTGGTAGATAATAAAATTCTTGAAGATACCGAACAAAGAATTTCACAGCTCGAACAGGAAAAGAAACTGAAAGACGAGCTAATTCGCAAAAAAAATATCTTTAATTACAGTCTGATTGCAGCTTTGGTAATTCTTTCAGTCTTAATATTTTTTATTTTCAGAACATTGAAAAAAGTTCAAATAAAGAATAAAAAAATTGCGTTACAATCATTGAGAAGAGAAATGAATCCGCATTTTATTTTTAATAGTTTAAATTCTGTCAATCAGTTTATTGCGACAAATAATGAACTCGAAGCCAACCAATATTTAACAAAATTCTCAAAACTAATGCGTGGCGTTATGGAAAATTCTGCCGAAGATTTTATCCCGTTTCAGCAGGAATTTGATTTGCTTCAGAATTATCTTGCGTTGGAAAAAACTCGTTTTGCAGATAAATTTGATTACGAAATTTTGGTTGATGAAAATTTAAACCAACAAAATCTACAACTTCCGGGGATGATGGTGCAGCCGTTTTTGGAAAACGCAATTTGGCACGGATTGCGTTACAGAACTGAGAAAGGATTTCTAAAACTCAATTTTAAAAAAGAAAACCAACATTTGAAAATCAGCATTCACGACAACGGAATCGGAATCGAAGAAAGCAAAAAACAGAAAACCATTCACCAAAAAAACCGTGAAGGTCGCGGAATGAAAAATACTTTGGAAAGAATCAGATTGCTCAATGATTTATATAAAAAAGATATTGTATGTTCGATAAAAGATTCTAAAAATGGAGTTTTAGTTGAAATTTTAATGATTATTTAAATAAAAATACAAATGAAATTACACAGAAAAATAGCAACGTTTTTAATGTCATTATTCGTGATTATGATCTTTTCACAAGAACATGACGAGGCGAGATTTGCAAAGGTTTTGAGTCAATTAAAGCTGAATTCTTCTCAGATACACAACGAGCTGTACACGGAAAAGAAAATGCCCAATGCAGAAAATTCTTTCATCGTAGTAGTGCCTGTTTTGCAGGGGGAACTTGAAGATGACGGTTTTTCTGTGGAAAATACTATTCTGATCACCGACAATCTTGGAGTTATTAAAAACAAATATGTAGATCCGACAGATTTTGGTTCAGATGCCATTATGTTACAAAGTTTTACGATAGATACAGGACTTTATAATTTAAATTCCAATATTCGTGCTTTTGGGATTGTGGCTAATTATGATGGAAGCAGCAGACCCAATCCATATTCGTCTTCCGATATTTCATTATTTTATCCTGATGGAAAAACTTTAAAAAAAGTTCTTGATGGCTATAATTTGAAAACATTCCGCGGCGAATGGGACACGAATTGCTCAGGAGAATTTGAAGGTGATACTTCTGTGATCATTGTAGATCAAGCGAAAACAAATGGTTTTGCCAATCTTAAAATCAAGATAGAAAGTACAAAAACTATCAGTAAAGAGATCAATGGTGAATGCAGTGAAGATAAAAATTCGAAAATTTCGTATAAAACCTTGAAATTTAACAAATCTGTTTACAAATAATTTTCTAATTCCTACAACCTAAAATCTACAATCTCAACAATGAAAATAAAATCCGTAATCGTAGACGATGAAAAGATTGCAAGAGAAGTTTTGATAAATTATCTCACAAAATACTGTCCGCAAATCGAGATTTTGGGAGAAGCGGAAAATATAAAAGATGCCGTCCCGTTGATTGCAGAAATGCAGCCGCAATTGGTTTTTCTGGATGTAGAAATGCCTTTTGGGAATGCTTTTGATGTTTTGGAAGCCACCAAAGATTTTTCTTACGAAACGATCTTTATCACGGCATTTTCACAATATTCATTACAGGCTTTAAATAAATCTGCGAGTTATTATATTTTAAAACCAATTGACATTCAGGAGTTGATTTTGGCTGTTAATAAAGTTGCGGAAAATATTGAAAATAAACAGGAACTCAACCGAAATAAAATTCTTCTCGAAAATCTAAAACTAAAACCAGAAAAACAGCAACTGATTCTCCCCACTTTACAAGGTTTTGATGTCGTAAAGACCGAAGATATTGTGAGACTTCAGGCAGACGGAAATTTTACGCAGGTTTATCTTACCGACAATTCTAAAAAAATGGTCTGTCGGTTTTTGAAGCATTTTGATGATTTGCTAGAAAGTCCTTTTGTACGGGTTCACCGTTCGCATATTATCAATACCAATTTTGTAAAATCGTACCACAAAAGCGGTACCGCAACATTGTCTGATAACACCGAAATTGAAGTTTCAGGAAGTTTTAAAGATCAGTTTTTGAAGGTTTTTTCATAAAAATTTTCAATTCAAAAATTTATTTAAACCATTACGAAGATGTAAGGAGTTAAGTTTTCTTAAGAAAATCATATAGATTTTTTATCAGATTTGTTGCTTAAAGAGAAGCTCAACTTAACTATTCTAAACTTCTTAATAATTCTTAATGGTTCAAATTTAAATGATACTCTCAAATGTTAAAACTAAATAGGCACTATTTTTGAATTTTTAATTTCTTAAATTGTACTACATGAAAACTTTTCAGAAAATAGCCATTCCAGTTTCTTTAGCTGTTGTTGGTTTTTTAATATTCAATTCATGCTCCGTTGGAATTCCGAAAGGTGCAACGGCAGTTGAAAATTTTAATTCAGAAAAATATCTCGGAAAATGGTATGAAATTGCCCGTTTCGATTTTAAATTCGAGAAAAATCTGGATAATGTGACGGCAACTTATTCACTTAATCCAGACGAAACGATTAAAGTGCAGAACAGAGGCTACGATTACGTCAAAAAGGAGTGGAAAAAATCGATGGGTGAAGCTAGATTCGTGAATGATAAATCTGAGGCGAGACTGAAAGTTTCATTTTTCAAACCAATTTGGGCAGGATATAACGTGATCGATATTGATGATGATTACCAAAATGCATTGGTTGTAGGAAACAGCACAAAATATATCTGGATTTTATCAAGAAATAAAGAAATTCCGAATAGCATCAGAGAAAGATTTTTAGCAAAAGCTCAGAAATTAGGGTATAATACGGATGCTTTAATTTGGGTCAAACATAATTAGTCGTTGCCACAAGAGAAGCGGAATCAATCCCAAAAAAAGAATTTGCTTTGAACAACTCAAATCTTACAGGCTTTTAAAACCTGTGAAGTTTTTTTAGCGCAAAATTTAATTTAAGCTTCTGTATTCCTTCCATTCTACGAAACGATGGTCAATAATCTGTTTCATCAAATCGTAGTTTTCGTAAGTATCTTCAATGTGATAAAAAGTCTCATATTCAAAATCACTTTCTTCGGCTGCACTGTCAAAAATATTGATGTAATCTGTAGCAAAAGAACTGAATTTATCTGCAAAATCGGTTTCATCAACGTAGTAATCTTTTGCAAAAGCATTTCCCATATCATTCAGATCATATTCGGAAAATTTCCCATCCAAAGCATCGATGACAAAGTCTGCACCTGTCATTTCACGTTTTTTTAAACTTTCGATTTCATTTTCACAATCTTCTTTCATTTCGTCAGAATGCAAATTGTTGGTAATGCACCAATTTAGGAACATTCCGGTGTGTGTTGCGCTGTTTTTCTCAGGAAGTTCTTCAGGAAAATCTCCACCATAATGCCAAGAAGCATCATCATATTTAGTCATAATCTTTATTATAGTTGTAGACAGTTCAAACCAAAGATATAAAAAATCATTTTCTTTTGTTCACTACGGAGATTTTCACGTCATTTGTAATGAATTTATTCAAAATTAAATACATGCAAAACGCAGTTCTTATTACCATTGGTGACGAAATTCTTTCAGGAAATACGGTTGATACCAATTCGAATTTCATTGCAACCGAACTCAAAAATATCGGGATCAAAGTGGTGCAGATTTTTACCATTTCAGATGAAATTGAAATCATTAAAAATACCCTTAAATCAGCATTTGAGATTGGAAATATAGTCATTACAACAGGCGGTTTGGGACCAACGAGAGATGATAAAACCAAAAAAGCATTAGCCGAATTTTTTGATGATGAAATTGCTTTGGATGAGGTGACTTTTGAGCATCTTAAAGGATACATGGAACGACGTGGACGCATAGAGATTTTAGAAAGAAACCGCGAACAGGCGTTTGTGCCTACGAAATCAACTGTTTTTCAAAATCATTACGGAACAGCACCGTGTATGATGATGGAGCAGGACGGAAAACTCACTTTCAGTTTACCAGGCGTTCCTTATGAGGTAAAACCTTTGATTAAAGACCAAATTGTTCCTTATTTAAAAGATAAATTTAGTCTCAATTATATTTCTACGAGAGTCGTTTCGGTCGTTGGTATTCCCGAAAGTATTTTGGCTGATCAAGTTGAAGATTGGGAATTGGCGCTGCCAGAAAATCTTTCTTTATCATACCTTCCTGTCGGAACAAGAGTAAAATTGAGATTGACTGCAAAGGGAACTGATGATGCTGCATTGCAGATTCAGCTGGAAAATGAAATTCAGAAATTATTTCCAATTATCGGCGAAAATATTATTGCCACTTCTGAAGATAAAATTGAAAAGATTTTAGGTGAAATTTTAACTCAAAAAGGACTTACAATTTCAACAGCTGAAAGTTGTACAGGCGGAGAACTGTCACTTTTATTAACATCAGTTCCCGGAAGCTCAAAATATTTTATTGGCGGAATTGTAACGTATGCAACACAAAAGAAAATCGATCTTCTTCATGTTTCGGAAGGTACAATTGAGCGTTTTACCGTTGTAAGCGAAGAAGTTTCGCGTGAAATGGCGGAAGGTTGTCAGAATTTATTCAAAACAAATATTTCACTTTCTACAACAGGAGTTGCCGGGCCCGAAAAAGGGGAGGATGGCAAAGATATAGGACTGGTTTACTACACCATAAAAGTTGATAACGAATCTGAAACTTTCAAACTTCATCTTCCGCATCTTGAACGAAAGGATTTTATTTATTTTGTCTCACAAAAGATTATTCAGGATTTGGTTGGGATTTTAATTCGGAAATAATTAATTTAGAGTAAAGGCATAATTCTATTTATAAAAAAACTCTGTGGTCTTTGCTGAGTGAAATCAAAGATTGGACAAAGTCAAACGCCTTTGCGGACCTTAAAACAGTTAGTAGTAAAAAAAGACTTTGCGGACTTTGTGTTAAAAAATATTACATATTAGATGTTGTTTTCCAAAAAAAACAATTGATAAAATAAATTAACTTTACCGTAACAAAATTTAAATTATATATACTTATTGTATAAATTGGTATTGCAATGAAATCGCTATATTTTAATGTGCAAATATTCACAAAAAATATTGGCGGTTGCATAAGACCTTAAAAAAATAAAAGTTTTCTTATGAAAAAAATAACGCTTTCTTTGTTTTTATTGGCAGGAATTTGTTCGCAAAATACGCTGAACGCTCAGGCTAAATCTACCAAAACAGCTACTACAACAGATGCAGGTTTAGATCTAAGCTTGATGGATAAATCTGTTCGTCCACAAGATGATATCTACAATTTCGTGAGCGGAACGTGGATGAAAACTGCAAAAATCCCTTCTGATAAACCAACTTGGGGAAGTTTCAATAAATTGGCTGATGATACAGACAATAACTCGATGACGATCTTAAATTCTCTTCTGAAAGACAAATTTGCAGACGGAAGCGAAGGTAAAAAAATTCAGGATCTCTATGCTACATATATGAATATGGAGAAGAGAAATGCAGACGGAATAAAGCCAATTCAGGAAAACATCAAAAAAATTGATGCGATCAAAAATCTTACAGATTTGCAAAATTATTTAACTTCTGTTACAAAAGAAGGCGATAATGCATTCTACGGATGGGGAGTTTATTCTGATCTTAAAGATTCTAATATGAATGCTGTTTACCTTGGTGACGCTTCATTGGGGATGGGAAGAGATTACTATCAGAAAGTAGATGTGAAAAATACTGAGGCACTTGCAGAATATCAAAAGTATGTTGCTTCTATGCTGAAAGAATTGGGGTACAAAAATGCTGACGCAGCTGCAAAAGGAGTAGTAGATTACGAAAAAAGCATTGCCAAAAATTTACTTACCAACGAGCAAAGCAGAGATAATACACTGCAGTACAACCCAAAAACGATTGCTGAGCTTTCGACTTTGGTGAAAAATATAGACCTTGCTTCTTATCTTAAAAAAGTAGGAGTAAGTACCGATAGAGTAATCATCGGTGAAATTGGTTACTACAAAAACTTCGATCAGTTGGTGAACGAGAAAAATCTTCCTGTAATTAGAGATTATCTTAAGTTTCATATGATCAACGGTGGAGCTTCTTATTTAAGTGAAAAATTAGGAGATACAAAATTTGCTTTTTATGGTAAATATTTAAGAGGGCAACAAGAGCAGAGAGCTTTGAACAAAAGAGGTTATGAACTGATCAACGGTTCTTTGGGTGAAGCTTTCGGTAAATTGTATGTTGAAAAGTATTTCCCTGCTGAAGCGAAAGCTCAAATGGTTGAATTGATCGATTATTTAAAGAAAAGTTTTGCAGTACACATCAACGGTTTGACGTGGATGTCTTCTACTACAAAAGAAAAAGCAATGACTAAGCTGAATAAATTTACAGTGAAAGTTGCTTATCCGGATACTTGGAAAGATTATTCTAAATTAAATATTACCTCAGAGTCGAAAGGTGGAAATTTATATACAAACCTTCAGAATATTGCAGAATGGCAATACAATAAAGATTTGGCAAAAATCGGAAAACCAGTTGACAAAACAGAATGGGGAATGACTCCTCAAACGGTAAATGCATACTACAACCCGGTATACAACGAAATCGTTTTCCCTGCTGCCATTCTTCAGCCACCTTTCTTCAATCCAAAAGCTGATGCAGCTGTTAATTTTGGAGGAATTGGTGCTGTGATAGGTCACGAAATCAGCCACGGATTTGATGATTCTGGTGCGCAGTTTGATGCAGAAGGTAACTTGGTTGATTGGTGGACGCCAGAAGATAAAGCAAACTTCGAAAAAGCAACAAAAGCTTTAGCTGCACAATACGACAAATATGAGCCGGTAAAAGGAACTTTCGTCAACGGAACTTTCACAAACGGTGAAAATATTGCCGACTTAGGAGGTGTGAATATCGCTTACGATGCACTTCAAATGTATCTGAAAGATAAAGGAAATCCTGGTGTAATCAGCGGTTATACGCAGGATCAGAGATTCTTCTTAAGCTGGGCAACCGTTTGGAGAACTTTATCAAGTGAAAAATATATGGTAAACCAAGTGAAAACAGATCCTCACTCTCCTGGATATTTCAGAAGTTTCGGTCCGTTGACCAACGTTGATGCTTTCTACAAAGCATTTGATGTAAAACCTGGTGACAAATTGTACAAAAAACCGGAAGACAGAATCAAAATCTGGTAATCAATATCAAAACCGTTCAGAAATGAGCGGTTTTTTTATGTACTTAAAATAATGTAACAGCCGGCAACTTTAAATATAAAATCAGCAATTCTCATTTAACATAATTTCTTATATTTGATCAAACTGATTACAAATCAAAATTAATTTAATGAAAAACGTAAATATTGCGGTACTTGCATTTTCAGGTATTGTATTTTTAAACTCGTGCGGAACGAGAAAAAATGTCGAGACACCAAAAGTAGAGACAACGGTAGCATCAACTCCAGAACCCGTGAAAGAAGAGATAAAAGAAGAAGGCATCAATCTTTCTTATATGGATACAACTGTGCGTCCACAAGATGATTTCTTTAGTTACGTAAACGGAAACTGGGTAAAAACCACGCAGATTCCTTCTGATAAAGCAAGTTGGGGATCTTTCAATGCGTTGAGAGAAAATGTAGATGATGCTTCTTTGAGTATTTTAAATAAAATTTTAACTGAAAAATACGACGAAGGTTCAGAAGGGCAGAAAATCCAAAATCTGTATGCTTCATTTATGGATGTTAGCAAGAGAAATGCAGATGGTTTAAATCCTATTAAAGGAGATTTGGCGAAGATTGATGCTATTAAAAACGTCAATGATCTGCAAAAATATCTTCTCGAAGCAACAAAATTGGGTGACAATTCATTCTACGGATGGAGAGTTGGCGCAGATATGAAAGATTCTAAAATGAATGCGGTATATCTTGGTGGTCCGGATCTAGGTTTGGGAAGAGATTATTACCAAAAGGTAAGTGAATCTAATACAAAGACTTTAGTAGAATATCAAAAATATGTGAGTCAGTTATTTGGAGTTTTAGGATATAAAAATTCAGATACTGCAGCCAAAAATGTTGTTGATTTTGAGAAACAGCTTGCTAATTATTTACTGACTTTAGAGCAAAACAGAGATGCCAATTTAAGATACAATCCTAAAAATGTGTCTGAATTATCT
>Ga0302215_10001625_pt1 | contig 15851 bp, 8 predicted proteins | sample II_Fen_N3_1_FD_194580 | JGI IMG/M metagenome (GOLD analysis project Ga0302215, IMG submission 194580) | Peat permafrost microbial communities from Stordalen Mire near Abisko, Sweden - II_Fen_N3_1 | ecosystem: Environmental > Terrestrial > Soil > Wetlands > Permafrost | place: Sweden: Abisko...
TTAAAGGTTAAAGCGTTGTGTTGCTTTATCCTTTAACCCTTTTTCTTTACCCTTTAATTTTTTATTCTACAGTAACCGATTTGGCCAGGTTTCTGGGTTGATCCACATCACATCCCCTCATCACAGCAATATAATAGGAAAAGAGCTGCAACGGTATGATTGCCAGCAGGGGAGTAACTGCAGGATGCGATTTAGGAATTTCGAATAAATCATTGACCATACCTTTCAAACCGTCATCACCTTCCGTCACAACAGCAATAATATTACCTTTTCGGGCCTTCACTTCCTGAATGTTGCTCACTATTTTTTCGTAATAGTTGTCTTTTGCTGCCACCACCACTACTGGCAGGTTATCGTCGACCAACGCAATAGGTCCGTGTTTCATCTCACCGGCAGCATAACCTTCAGCATGCATATAGGAGATCTCCTTTAATTTTAAGGCACCTTCGAGTGCAACCGGGAAAAGACACCCCCGACCCAGGTAAAGTGCATTTGAAGCATCTTTATACTTCGCCGCAACCGTTTTTATGTGAGGATGTTTTACGAGAATGGACTTCACTTTTTCCGGTATTTCAGTCAATTCACGGATTAAATCCAGGTAGACTTCTGTAGATATTTTTCCTCGCTCTTTTGCCAGTTTGAGGGCCAAAAGCGTCATTACAGTTACCTGGGCAGTAAAAGCTTTAGTAGAAGCTACCCCAATTTCAACTCCTGCATGTGTATAGACTCCGCCATCTGTCTCCCTGGCAATGCTCGATCCAACCACGTTACAGATCCCAATAATTGTAGCTCCATTTTCTTTGGCCATCCGCAAGGCCGCTAAGGTATCAGCTGTTTCACCGCTTTGACTGATCGCAATTACCACATCTTCGCTGGTAAGGATTGGATTTCGATACCTGAATTCAGATGCATATTCGACTTCAACAGGAATTCGGGCGTATTCTTCGATCAGGTATTCACCTACGAGTGCAGCGTGCCACGAAGTACCGCAGCCAATAATGATAATACGGCGTGCTTTTAGTAATTTAGGGAAGATGTCCATTAATCCTCCCAAAACGATTTCGGTATGGTCGGGTGAAATTCGGCCACGGAATGTATCGGCGATTGTTTTTGGTTGTTCAAATATTTCTTTAAGCATAAAATGTTCGAAATCACCTTTCTCGAAATCACCGATCGTCATATCAACTTTGGTGATTTTGAAAGCAACCGGAATATTTTCAACAGTTTTCAGTGTCAGGCTGTCTTTCGTGATGATTGCCACATCGTAATCATTTAAATAAATGACACTGTTTGTGTAGCCAATTATTGGAGTCGCATCAGAAGCAATGAAATATTCTCCATGGCCAATTCCTATCACTAAAGGACTTCCTTTCCGGGCAACAATGATCTGGTCCTTCTCGTTTTTGCAGATTACTGCAATTCCATAAGCTCCCACAACTTTCGAAAGGGCAAAACGCACCGCAATTTCTGCATTTACTTCTTCCCCTTTTTGATAAAAATATTCAATCAGGTTGACCAAAACTTCAGTATCAGTTTCTGACTGAAATGTAATTCCATTTTTTTTTAGATCGGCTTTTAATTCTGCATAGTTTTCGATGATGCCATTGTGAACCAGCACAAAATTGCCATTCATAGATGTGTGCGGATGGGCATTCACATCATTTGGCTCACCATGGGTCGCCCAACGTGTGTGTCCGATTCCAATCGATCCGGAGATATCTTTGTTTGCTATATGTCGTTCAAGATCAGCAACTCTTCCTTTGCATTTATGTACAGTGAGTGAACCGTTGTAAATTGCCACACCTGCTGAATCATAACCTCTGTATTCGAGTCGCTGAAGGCCTTGAATTAATATGGGATAGACATTCTTATCCCCGATATATCCTATTATTCCACACATATATTCTTAATTTTTTATTGTTTCGAATATTAATAATTTTTCCATTTTTGAAATGACATCTTTTCCAAGTGCTTCTTTTTTAGCCATATGATCTCTGATAGAACTCACCTCGGCATGTGTCTCAAATTCGCCCCTTACATTATCGAAATCAAGCTGCTGAACGGATCTGTCACCATCAACCCCGAAACCGGTCTGTTTGATAAGCGAAAATTCTTTTCTTGCATCGTCATAAAGCATATGATCAATATCGAGCACGGCTTTCATCCATTTCTGGGTGATTGCGATAACATCTTTTGGGGTAAAATCCTTTACTGAAGTTCCGTAAAACTCCTCGATCACATCGCAAGCCCACGACCATTCGTAAGTATAGTAGTTCTCGTGAATGGACCTTATGGAGGCATTGATTTCCTCAAGCGAGTGAACGCCGCCATTTTCGATGGCATCAAGCAAATGGTTGATGGCTTCTGAAGGACAAATCATCCCGGTCAGATCAAGCCACCGGCAACCACTACCAAGCGGTGTGTCTTTGCGCAAGGCATCATGAACATCTTCAATCGTATTATTGGGCTTTCGTTGCAATCTTGTTATCATTGAGTTGCCAAGAAATTTCCAAATGGCTTTTTCATAAAGTGAAATCCCTCTGATCAGACCACTATTCTTTATAATCATGCCATGGTAGGTGTAAAAAGGAGCAGTTTCGCCTGAGGCATTCAACAGTTCAAGTAATATTGCCCTTCCTTTGATCATTTTCTGAATTGTGTAGGGGCTTAGTAAATTGAAGTTGATTAAATCGAGCAAATTAGGATCTTTTCGCCGGTCACGTTTTGGCCATTTTTGCGAGTCGCGAATGGTACCTATACTTTGCAGATTGATTCCGGGTACCAGGCGACTTTCGTCTTTCTCTTCGATCAGGTAAGAGAAGGGGAAATCTGTTGTGTCCGAATGGCGGTAATGACGTCCCATCACAAGCGAAAACGCGCCGATTCTGGATGGCCATAAAATATAAGAATCGCTCGTTGTTTTTGCGCCCCTCTCAACAACACCCTGATGAATAGGTCCAAGTTTATATAAATGATTGCTTTGATTTGATCCGCTTCCTGCATTCATAAAAGAAAAAAGCCCTGAAATTAACAATGTCGATTTGTGATGAGAAACGGTGTAAGGTCCTGCAAAGATAGAGCAAGCTTCTCCGTGCAAACCCTGACAGTTGGCAAAGAATACCGATTCAACGGCTGAATAATGTTTGTCGAGGATACAACCTTGTCCCACAAAACAGTTTGAAATCAGGGTGGAATCGGTGATTCGTGTCCCGGAGCAAACTATAAAATTTTCGAGAATTACCCCTTGACCTAACTCTACAGGATCAGCAACTGAGCTGTTGACTGTGCCGTTTACAAGTTTTGAAACCCCTTCGAGTGAGGCAAATGGACCAATTTTGACATTACGCATAATGCCGCAATTGATAATATGCGCCCCGGTACTTACCTCTCCAATAGTATCGGAAATATAGCTGACATAATTGTCGACGAGCTTTTCGATGATCGCAATTGCCTTCGTACGGTGACGATACATGGCCAATATATAAGCGACATGGCTTGAAAGATGATCGTAAATTGGAATTTCGCGTCCACCTAACTCATTGATTACTTTTATGCGGATTCCGTTACCAAATGAACTTTTGTTTTCGACTGCAAGTTGATTCAGGTTGTGAATAACAACCCTTTCACCTATTCTATAGTTGGCTATGTAACTTTTTACACTACTAATCAGTGCATTGTTTTCGATGGTGCAATTGTGGATGTGTGCATTGATAATGCCGGTCTTCATACGCACACCTCCAAAAAGGGTGATTTCTTCGTCAAAACGTCCAAGCCTGTTAGACCCGGAAAATTTGGTATTTCTTATATTGTCAGGTAAGAAATCTCCGACAACTTCTATTAGGTTCCAGTCCTCGCAGAAGCAACCCTGCATGATTAACTGTCCAATCTCTTCATTTGTTAGCTTTCGATATTTTAGCAGCCCCATAGCGATAATATTTTTTAATATCTACGCAAAGGAAGCTTAAAAGGATTCGTTATACGAAAAATAATGGCGATATCAACCTAACATTATTTTTTATATCATATAATATAAATATAAGTATTTGTTTAATAATTATATATAACCTAACAAAATTATAAACTAATTTTTGATTACCCTTACTTTAAATCTCCTGAAGAAAAGTAAAAAGATTGTTTGAGCGGCTTAAATCAAGTTTTTTTCGTAGCCTGATTCTGCCGATCTCAGCGCTTTCAGGTGTGATATTGATTAATCCTGCAATATCTTTAGTTGATAAACCGAGGTGGATGTAAGCGCAAAGTCTTTGATCTTTTTGAGTTAATCCCGGGTATTTTCCCTGAAGGCGTGCAAAAAAGCCCTGATGAACTTTTTCGAAATGAAATTTAAAATCTTCCCAATTAAATACTTGTCGGCGTTGATGTTCATCAATTTTCATCAACATATCAGTTACTTTTTTCTGGGTTGGTTGCGGGAGTGTATTCCGGATAACTGACAAATTCTTACGAAGATAGAGAACCATTTCATTTTTTTGAGCAATTTCAATCAGCGAGGAGACCAGTTCCCGGTCCTTACCTGCAATCTCGTCCCTGTATTTTTGGTTCGATTTCATTTCCCAAACTTGATTATCTGACATTTGCCTGATTTGACCAAGTGCAGATTTAAGCCGGGTTATATCACGAATCGATCCACGCTGCCCCAGATAACTACCCATTCTGTCAAAAACGGCTTTACTATTCAGTTCGCACCAACGCAATTGTTTTGTACGTGTAAGAAGCCTGAATTCGATTGATTGGCCAATTTGCATAAAGCTGATCGAGTCGTGCAAGTATTGCCTGAAAGGGATCTCGTCATCGGGATAGATGATTTTATAGAAAAGTTTAGGATCATTAAAAAATTCATTGACCGTATAACCTGTTAAATCATTGCAGGATGGTGAAATCCATTTAAGATCACCTTTGGGATTAATCCATAATTCCCAATCCTGTGCAAAATCGCAGATGAGCTGGTATTTTTCTTTTTCTTCTTTTACAGTTTTATTTTCAGTTTCCAGAAAAAAATTCTTTTCACGCAGTTCAGATAGCTGCTTTTCGAGTTCCTGAATCCGGTCATCGGCCGAAGGGGTAATATCGTTGTTCATTTTGGTATTTTTTTCAGTCCGGTTCCTATCATGAAATTTATAATGTCCTCATCAATAAAAAGATAAAAGATATTAATACATATCTTTTATTGAGTCTGAAAGTACAAAAAAAGGAGTGTATTTGCGGTACCTTCGGGATTTTTAGTTTAATGTGTTAAAACTTCGCTGGTGCAATGTGTGGTGCACGGTAATAGCGACTCAACAACCTGTCGGCTTCCATGCCATTTACAAATGACTCAGATTCCGGATTAACGGTCAATACCCTACACAATATTCACCTTCTCTCCGTATTTTTTTTCGAACTCTTTTGCGCGGTCACCCACAACAATGAGGTCGGGATCGACAAAGTTGTTATTTGCACATTTTTTTGTGCCATAAATTCTTCAATATGATTTTTTCCACGGCCACTTAAGCCAGGAATGGTGACTTTAATCCTGTCATTTTCACCAAAAGCATATGCCGGAAAAAATACTGGGAATCGTCAGCAAAGCAGTGGATGCTGCGGACTTTTCAATAAAATTTCTGTATGATTTCATGTTTTTTTCTTCAATAATGATTTAATTATGAGTTATCGAAAATTGAATTTTATTTGGTTATTACTAGTAGCTTAATAAATTAGGCGGATTTGGTGCAAAGTAGATAATATTCGGAAATTATTGGAAGACCTTGATCAATAAAATTTAATGATTAGATTTGTAACTAAATGTATTTAAAAAAATAATTCCATCACTATGAAAGTATTAATATTTGCTTTGCTTGCGGTTTTCGCATTTGCTTCCTGTAATCAAAAGATTTCAAAACCTGCAATTAAACCTGAAGCTTTTCATAAATTGGTTGACGGAAAACAGGTTGACCTTTATACGCTTAAGAATAAGAGCGGTTTGGAAATGAATATAACCAACTATGGTGGCCGTATTGTTTCGCTGATGGTTCCCGACAAAAGTGGAAAAATGGAGGATGTAGTTTTAGGATATGAGAGCATTGATGGTTATCTTAACGCAAATGAGCAATATTTTGGTGCTTCAATTGGACGTTATGGGAATCGCATTGCGAAAGGTTCGTTTGCAATTGATAGTGTCAAATACAAGCTGGCAATTAATAATGTACCAAATAGCTTGCATGGTGGTGTTAAAGGATTTTCTGCCAAAGTTTGGAATGCTGTTCCAAAAGGTCAAAATGAGTTGGAGCTTACTTTGGTTTCCCCCGATATGGAGGAAGGTTATCCCGGCGAATTGAAGGTGACAGTTAATTATAAGCTTACGGATGCAAATGAAGTTGCGATCACTTATCGTGCCGAAACCAGCAAGCCAACTGTTCTGAATCTTACAAATCATTCCTATTTTAATCTTCATGGTGCCGGAAATGGCGACATACTTGATCTTGAAGTATTTTTAAATGCAGACAAATATACTCCTGTGGATTCTACACTTATTCCAACCGGAAAAATTGAGTCTGTAATTGGTACACCTTTTGATTTCACAACACCTGCAACTGTTGGATCAAGAATCAATGAGAAAAATGAACAACTGGCATTTGGTTTAGGATACGATCATAATTTTGTATTGAATAAAACCGATGGAAAAGTGGTAACACTTGCTGCGTCTGTCTATGATCCCCAAAGCGGCCGATTTATGGAAGTTTTCACAAACGAGCCCGGAGTTCAATTTTATACCGGTAATTTTTTGAAAGGCAAAGAGATAGGAAAGCAGAATAAACCTTATAATTTTAGATCTGCGCTATGTCTTGAAACTCAGCATTTTCCTGATTCACCTAATCAACCGGAATTTCCTACAGTTGTTCTACGTCCGGGTGAAGTTTATAATTCAGTGTGCACCTATAAGTTTTCTGTAAAGTAGCTAATTAGTCGGGGACGACTTTTCCCCCTCTTCAATTCAAATATATTATAAAGCTGTAACAATTTGTATTTTAGATTATTGTGGCTTTATTTTTATGCTCATCTGATACTGATATGTTTTTGACTAAAGCAAATAGACCTTTCATTGTAATAGGACAATTTATTAAAGAACGGAGCCTTCCTTTTTTTCGTGAAAACAGTAAATTGCTGGCTCAGGCTATTTTCACGATCTTTTTCATAGGTCTCGGCATTTGGTTTATTAATCACGAACATACGCAACTTGCAGATGTAAAACGCGTGCTGTTAGATGCTGATTGGACGTATGTTCTTGCAGGTATACTTTTGACGGTTGTGTACATTTCGTTGCAAGGATTAATGTATGTTGCATCATTTGCCTCCATCCGGCATCGAATTTCACTAATAACAGCCATCGTTTTATTTTTGAAACGAAATTTGATCAGTATCTTCTTGCCAGCTGGGGGAATTTCATCACTTGCATTTTTTACGGGCGAGATCGAAAAGAAGGGCATTACAAAATCTCAAATTCATTTTGCTTCTGCAGTTTATGGCTTTGTGGGAATATTATCCGTGATCGTTGTGGCAGTTCCAATTTTTATATATTCGTTATTAGTTGGAGGGATTGGATCAGGTGAGTGGATTGCTTTTATTTCAATGTTATTACTCATACTCGTAATCTATTTGATCTACAGATCGATCGTAAAAAAAGGGGTCTTTTACCGTTGGCTTGTCAAAACATTTTCATTTTTTGAAGTCTTTTCAATCGATATCCAAAACAACAGGATCAGTAAAAAACAGTTCTTTATAACATTGTTTTATTCTGTTCTTATTGAGTTTGCAGGCATTGCACATCTCTATGTGGCGATGGTCGCACTGGGATACACTCCTTCGCTTTTTGCCGCATTTCTGGGATATATAATTTCAGTTATTTTCCTGATTGTGTCTCCGATGTTACGAGGCCTTGGTGCAATTGAGGTATCAATGACTTTAATTCTTGTCCGTTTGGGCTACTCAGATATTGAAGCGTTAGCAATAACCCTACTATACAGGTTCTTCGAATTCTGGCTGCCGTTGATTGCGGGCATATTTAGTTTTTTGCTAAAAATCAATAAGTTATTGATGAGAGTTATTCCTGCATTATTGCTACTGTCATTAGGAATAATTAATATCATATCGGTACTAACACCCGCAATCACGGAACGTGTTCACTGGCTAAGGGATTTTTTACCGATGGACGCGATCATTGTTTCTAATTATTTTGTTTTGGTTCTTGGGCTGTTTTTATTGGTTACAGCATCCTTTATGCTCAAAGGATTGAAGATTGCCTGGTGGTTCGCTTTTTTCCTCTCATTTGTATCGATGATCGGTAATCTTACCAAAGCTGTTGACTATGAGGAAGCAATCGCAGCTGTTCTTGTGATGGTCGTTTTGATATTCACAAAGAAGGACTACTATGTGAAAAATAATCCCCGATTGCGTTCTGTTGGAATACAAACAGCTATTTTGAGCATGATGGCAGTATTGGTTTATTGTGTGATTGGATTTTATTATCTTGATAAAAAGCATTTTAATATTGATTTTAGCTTCATACAATCAATACATTATGCCGTTGAAAACTATTTTTTAATTGGAAGCAGCGATTTGGTACCTGTCGACAATTTTGCCCGAAAGTTTATATTGTCAATCCAAATAAGCGGGTTTTTAACTTTTGGTTTTTTAATATATACCCTTATTCGTCCCTATTTTTTAAAGAGTGTTCCTACGGCTCTTGAGTTGGAACGACCACTAAAATTGGTGATTCAATATGGAAAATCGGCGCTTGATTATTTTAAGACTTATCAGGATAAAATGATTTTTGAGCCGGAAGGGTTGAATGCGTTTGTTTCCTACCGGCCTGCCGGGAATTTTGCTGTTGTGTTAGAGAGTCCTGTTGCTGAGAATCCGGAACAGATGGAACAAGCGATTAGTCAGTTTGACACGTTTTGCTTTGAGGTAGGTCTAAAGAGTCTCTACTATCGGGTTCCGGAAAGCGATCTTGAAAGCTATAAAATCTTGAAAAAGAAAGAGTTATTTTTAGGACAGGAAGGGTTGGTTGACTTGAAATCTTTTTCACTTGAAGGTGGTTCGAAAAAATCGATCCGTAATGCGTTATCAAAAGTGAAGGACCGTGGCTATAAAACAAACATTCACACCGCGCCTATCAAAGACGGGTTACTTCAGAAAATCAAAGCGGTTTCTGACGAGTGGTTGGAGGAGACAGGCAGGAGTGAGATTATTTTCTCACAGGGAATGTTTGTTTGGGAAGATTTGAAACAACAAACTCTTATTACTGTTGAAAATTCGGAAGAAAAGATTGTTGCTTTTCTAAATATTATTCCCGATTTTGCTCCCGGAGAAGGAACTTATGATCTGATTCGAAAAACAACCGATGCCCCAAATGGTGTGATGGATTTCCTGATCGTGGAATTATTCCTTTATCTTAAATCTGAAGGCTATTCATTTGCAAATATGGGCTTTGCACCAATGTCGGGTATTGATGATCCGCATACCTTCAAGGAGAAATCCATGAAGTTTGCTTACGAAAAGATTAAAGGTTTTTCGCAATACAAAGGTTTACGCGAATACAAGGAAAAGTTTGTAACGGTTTGGATTAATAAATACCTGATATATGACCATGATTACGATCTCCTGCAAATTCCAGGTGCACTGATGAAAGTAATCAAACCGTAATATATTTTTGGAGACGCGATTAATTGTGTCTCTACGAACCAAATAACAAGATCATTACGCCTGCAAGAATTCCAATCAGAAGCCATCCTTTTTGTCGTATGTTCTTTTCGTGGAAAAGTATACCGCCCAAAATAAATGAAATGATCACACCACTGCGGCGCAACGCTGATATGACAGAAATGAGCGATCCGTCTAAAGAGATCGCATAAAAGTATAAGAAGTCAGCAATCACAAGAAAGAGTCCGATCATTGGAATTGACCAGCGCCATTGAAACGGCGTATTTTCGTGTCGTTTAGGATACCAGAGGAAAAGTATAACAGGCAAAAGAAGTCCAACCTGGTAGATCCCGGACCATGCTTGTACCGCCATCCGGTCGAAATTGTGAATCAGAAATTTGTCGTACAGTCCACTGACTGACCCCAGCAAAGTACCTGCAATTATAAATACGATCCATTTGTTGGTAGAGAAGTGAATCCCTTCGGATTTGCCAGCCAATGAGAAAAAGTAAAAAAAGAGCAAGGTGACTGCCGTTCCAATCCATTGAATAATTGTAAGATGCTCCGAAAAGATCAGAATTGCTCCAAACAGCGTCCAAATAGGACCCGTCGCCCTGATTGGAGAGACAATGGTCAATGGCAGGTGTTTAACTGCAAAGAACGTGAAAATCCACGAGCTTGTAACGATGACTGATTTCAGAAAGAAATATCCGTGTTGAGCAAGTGGGGCTGGTGGTATAAACAATATGCTATTGCTTAATGCGTCAGGATAGAAAGTTGAGATTAGGAGGATGGGAAGAAAGATGGTAGCGGAAGTAAGTGTTGCGAGAAAAAGTACTGGCAGAACGGCATTACTGTTGAGCGAAAGCTTTTTAAAAACATCATAAGTTCCAAGAAAAACAGCCGAAGCAACGGCAAGCAGTGCCCACATACCTTTTAAATTGAATTGGCAAAGGTAGGCTTGCAGGCCAAAGAATCAGGTTTTATAAGGTTCGGAGCAGCTAAAGTTAATGTTATCTTGTTAATAGGCAGAAAGCAGGGATTGGGCTCACCGTAATTGAATTCTTTACTTCCGTCTCTTTCTACTTCTTTCTGAAAACATCCGACCACGATCTGGCTTTTTTCGAAAGATGATTCAATCCCTCTTCTATCAGGCTTTTATCGAAATCGTCGGTAAACATCATTTCCGGATTTTCGTCATTCTCATTCGGGTAAATCAGGATGAAATCATAGTTTTCGAAGTTTTTGGCCATCAATCGTGGAATACCTTCCTGGTTAAGTTTATACGAAACAGCGCCGTTGCGTGGAAGTGCGATAATAACCAAATCTGTCGGCTGGATAAAAGCTGAAATTGCAAGAAATTCGTTCCAGTCAGTAAACTCAATGTGCTTTGTGGATAGTGCAATATTATTGGAATCAATATACTCTTGCACATGTCTGTAAGTTTGGGCCGTAGATAGAAAATCGCAGGAAACTTTCAGCGAATCCGCAAGCCTGAACACCCGACTCAACCAAAGATTGAAACCATATTCGCGGTCGGCATAACGGGGGCAAACGACCACAATCTTTTGACGCTGACTAAGGTGGGGCGAAATGCTGCATACCCAGACTGCCTGATTGGTATTCTCTACTATATACTTTATGATGCTGCCAAAAAGGAGATCCGTAAACTGGTGTTTCAAGGCAAAACCAATAATAATTTCTGTGGCAAATATCTCGGTTGCAACTCGCTTGATTCCACTTGGCACGTTTTGGCTGATCGTGGTGATAATTTCCACATCCTGGTCAACTGCTGCTGCATGCAGAATTCCTTTTTCGAGGGTTCGCTTCGCTTCGATCAATTTTTGCTGAGCTGCATCATTGTCAGCCACAACGGTCATACTTACGATTGGAAACCGGTTTTTAGGGTTTTTAATTGCGATTGCCAGGTCAAGCAATCGCTTCATATTATTGGGATTGTAAATAGGAATCAATATTTTCTGACCCCCTGTTGCCGGATGTGCGGGACCAATGATCTTTTCCATAATCAAAACCTTTTTAGCCGCATATTCGGTAACAAACGAAGCAACGAGACAGGTGACCAGAATCAGAACGATGGTTCCATTCAGAATATTTTCATCTACAATTCCGAGCCGGAAGCCGACCATTATTACAGCGATGGTTGCCGCAGCATGTGAGCTGCTTAATCCAAAAATAAGATTTCGATAAGCTGAAGAATACCTGAATATTGCGGCAGTTAGCCAGGCAGCAATGTATTTTCCGATAAGGGCAACAATGGTTAAGGTGGCCGCAATGATCAGCGCAATTGGACCTTGCCCGAGCACTTTAAAGTTGATCAGCATCCCTACACTGATCAGGAAAAAGGGAATAAACAGTGAATTGCCGACAAACTCGAGCCTGTTCATCAGCGACGAAGTGTGCGGTATTAGCCTGTTTAATGCGATTCCTGCTGCAAATGCCCCAATTATTGGCTCAAGTCCTGCCACTTCCGAAAGGATAGCTGCGAGGAAAACCATTGCAAGGACAAAGATAAAATGGGAATTTTTCTCTCCTTCGAAATTCCGGAAGAACCAACTTGCAAGTTTTGGAATCAGAATCAGAACAATAGATAGAAACAGAATAACTGATACTGCGAATTTTATCCAAAAATCAGCAGTTATCTCGCCGCTTACCGATCCTGAAATTACGGCAAGAATAGTAAGAACAGCAGTGTCAGTGAGCATGGTTCCTCCCACAGTTACGCCAACAGCCTCATTCCTCGAAATGCCCAAACGACTTACAATTGGATAAGTTACCAAAGTATGAGTGGCAAACATGCTCGAAACCAGAAAGCTTGTTTCGAAGCTGAACTCAAGGAGGTACCGGCAAACCGGATAACCAATGGCCAGGGGAATCATAAATGTGAAGAATCCAAATACTAAACTTTTGTGTTTGTATTTGGCAAAACCTTTCAGATCAAGCTCGAGTCCTGCCAAGAACATAATGTACAAAAGGCCAATCGTCGAAAAGAGGTCAATCGCTGAATTTTTGGCGATCAGATTTAGTCCATGAGGGCCAATGATTACCCCTGCAAGTATCAATCCGATGATACCAGGTATTTTCATACTCCTGAATAACAAGGGTGCCAAAAGAATTATAAATAAAATTAATGCAAAAACCAGCACCGGACTTTGAAAAGGTATCTGGAATATATGTTGCAAATTTTCAAAAACTTTATTCATCTATAAAACAATTATTTTAAAGTACGGAAGAACAAAACATATTCATTTCCGGACGATTTACCAGATTCTCAAAATTATTCTTTTACCACTACAATCTATGCGTTGAAAATCATTTTTATTCTAAATTAACCTGATATTTAAAATAGAGAAGCACTCCCCATCCTAATGAGGAGACGCTCCTCAGCCTGGTGAGGAGGCTCTCACTACCCTAATGAGGAGAGATTCCTCAGCCTAATGAGGAAGCTCTCACTACCCTAATGAGGAGATGCTCAATAATCGCAGAAAATGTCTTTCGGACTTGCGTTATCAAATGATTAATGGGATATGATTCTGAAATTGATTGGAATAGCATTAAAATATTTCAACCAATAGAATTGAAATGAGCGATGATCTGCTATGATATTCAAAATTCAAAATACTTATCAACTGAATTGTGTTCATTACTGCTTTCCGAATTCGATCGTGACATTTTTCTTTTTCATTATATTTGTGCAAAATCGTATAAAAATGGTCCCAGGTTATTCAGAAGAATCAATTCGTACGCTTGATTGGAAAGAACATATCCGCAAGCGGCCAGGAATGTACATTGGTAAGTTGGGTGATGGCTCTGCAGCTGATGATGGTATCTATGTATTATTAAAAGAGGTACTTGACAATTCTATCGACGAATTTATGATGGGAAACGGTCGTAAAATTGACGTAGTGGTATCGGACGAATTGGTGTCGGTGCGTGACTATGGCCGTGGTATTCCGCTTGGTAAACTGATGGATGTGGCTTCGAGAATGAATACGGGTGCGAAATACGATTCGAAAGTATTCAAGAAATCGGTTGGACTGAATGGTGTTGGAATCAAGGCGGTGAATGCCCTCTCGATGAATTTTTCGATTAAGTCGGTCCGTGAAGGCAGGCTTAAAAGAATTGATTTTTCGAAAGGAGAATTGATAAAGGAATATGCAGAGATTGAAACCGAAGAAATCAATGGCACAGGTGTTACTTTTACGCCTGATATCGAGATTTTTAAGACTTTTCACTACATCGAGGAGTTTGTAGTACCCTTGCTAAAGAATTACACTTTTCTAAATGCCGGGTTAATCATCTATTTCAATGGTGAGAAGTACCTTTCGAAAAACGGTCTTTATGATCTTTTGGAGGAGAACCTCGATCAGGATCCTGTCTATCCGATTATCCATTTGAAAGGTGAAGATATTGAGTTTGCGCTTACTCATAGCAATCAGTACGGCGAAGATTATTACACTTTTGTGAATGGCCAGTTTACCCCGCAAGGAGGTACGCATCTTGCCGCTCTTAGGGAAGCACTGGTTAAAACGATTCGCGATTATTACCATAAAGAGTTTGATGCTTCAGATATTCGGGCATCGATCGTTTCTGCTTTGAGCATCAAGGTGGAAGAACCAATATTTGAATCGCAAACCAAAACAAAACTTGGATCAAAAGATATGGGACCGGAAGGTCCTTCGGTTCGGAATTTTATTATGAATTTCATTCAAAAGGAATTGGGTAACTTTCTGCATAAAAATTCTCAGACTGCTGAAATTCTTCTGAAAAGAATACAAGAATCAGAGCGCGAACGGAAGGCTATTTCTGGGATTCAGAAACTGGCCAAACAAAGGGCAAAGAAAGTTAGTCTTCATAATAAAAAATTACGCGATTGCCGGATTCATTATAACAGCACACACGAGTTTAAAGACAATAGTTCGATTTTCATCACCGAGGGTGATTCGGCGAGCGGTTCCATCACCAAATCGCGCGATGTAACAACCCAGGCAGTTTTCAGTTTGCGCGGTAAACCATTGAATAGTTATGGTTTGACCAAGAAAATCGTATACGAGAATGAAGAGTTCAATCTGCTTCAGGCTGCGCTGAACATCGAAGAAGGAATTGACGAACTCCGTTATAATAAAGTGATTATCTCGACCGATGCCGATGTGGACGGGATGCATATTCGATTGCTGCTGATCACTTTCTTTTTACAGTTCTTTCCAGAACTGATAAAGAAAGGGCATCTTTATATACTACAAACACCACTTTTCAGGGTGCGGAATAAAAAGAAAACGGTTTATTGTTATTCGGAGCAGGAGCGCGATCAGGCTGCAAAAAACATTGGTGCAAATCCTGAAATCACCCGTTTCAAAGGATTAGGCGAGATTTCACCCGACGAGTTTTCAAACTTTATCGGCGAAAATATCCGGCTCGATTCTGTGATTTTGAATAAAAACGATTCTGTGTCTGAAATGCTTGAGTATTACATGGGAAAGAACACACCTGATCGTCAGGATTTTATTATCGGAAATCTTCATGTTGAAAAAGATGAACTTTAAGGTTTATTCATCCGCAATCATTGATCAGTCTGAAAATATCGATATCATATTAACAACTCCATTTTAACTGTAAAAAATGTCAGACGAAGAAGATAACGAGCTAAAACCGCTTTCTGAAGAAGACGAGGCCAAAGAGGGAAAAAAGGAACTTCATCACATCGTTTATTTGTCGGCGATGTACAAGAACTGGTTCCTCGATTATGCTTCGTATGTCATTCTTGAGAGAGCTGTTCCGTATGTCAACGATGGACTTAAACCTGTTCAGCGTCGGATTCTGCATGCAATGAGGCAGATGGATGATGGTCGTTATAATAAGGTTGCCAATATCATCGGGCAGACCATGATGTATCATCCGCACGGTGATGCCTCTATTGGTGATGCACTGGTTCAGCTCGGACAAAAGGATTTGTTGATTGATGCGCAGGGAAACTGGGGTAATATTCTTACCGGTGATGGTGCTGCAGCACCCCGTTATATTGAGGCACGACTTTCGAAATTTGCATTAGAGGTCGTCTTCAATCCGAAAACTACCAAATGGCAACTTTCGTACGACAGCCGAAACCGCGAGCCCGTTACTTTGCCTGTAAAGTTTCC
>Ga0302215_10001631_pt1 | contig 15837 bp, 12 predicted proteins | sample II_Fen_N3_1_FD_194580 | JGI IMG/M metagenome (GOLD analysis project Ga0302215, IMG submission 194580) | Peat permafrost microbial communities from Stordalen Mire near Abisko, Sweden - II_Fen_N3_1 | ecosystem: Environmental > Terrestrial > Soil > Wetlands > Permafrost | place: Sweden: Abisko...
CGACCTTTTCCGAACACAAAAAAGGTAGGACTATAAAAATTAAAGTTGTTCATGGCTATTCTTATTTTACCTCTAACCCCTAAAGGGGAACTAGGCAAGTTCAATCATAATTATTTGTGTAGGTTTACAAATTTAAGATATAAATTTCAAAGTCAAAAGGAACTCTGTTCCCCTTCAGGGGTTAGGGGCTCTTATTTTTTTATTCCAATTACAAAAGCATTGCCTTCAAATGTTCCTCTTGTTGCTTCAAAATCGATGTTTTTTTGCTCTTCGTTTCCATCCAAACCGAAACCTATTTTTGATATGGAATTGAATTCTTTTTTTGCATCACGCAAAATCAAATCATTGAAGGTCGTAACTGACTTTTTCAATTTTTCAATTATGATTTCAATATCCTTCATGTCGAATTGTTCTACTGATTTTCCATATTGTTTTGCCAAAATATCTTTAGCCCAATTCCACGAATATTCTTCATAATTAAGGTGTAAGGCATTCAATTTGTTTTGGATAACTTCAAGGGATAGCTTTTGGGTTGAAATTTCGTTTTGCAATTTATCAACTTCCGATTTTGGGGCAAATAACCCAACCATATCCACCCAATCACCCGTTCCGTTTTCCGAACGGGGTGATAATATTGAAGTTATATCCTCTTGCGTTTCTAATTTTCTTTCGGTAATCTTATTAACTAATTTAGAACCAATAAATTGATTTATAGCCATTTCATAAAACTCAATGCCCTTTTTAATTGACGAGCGCTTGAGTTTGCAATTCTGATACCAAACGAAGGGAGTACTTTCGTCCATATTTTGCAATAAAATGTTCATTATTTCAATTCCTTTGATCGCTTTCGACAATGTGTAAGGCGACAGGAAATCGAAATTTATTGGATCTAGTTTTATATCATCAATGCGATTATCGCGTTTCGGCCATTTCTGCACATCGCGCATAGTTCCGCTGCTGTGCAAGTTTACTCCGGGAACAAGATTACTTTCGCCAGCTGTTTCAATTAAAATTGAGAATGGAAATTCCGAAATATCTGGGTTGCCCTTGTGACGACCCAACACCGAAGTATATGCTCCAATCTTAGCCGGCCACATAATATACGAATCGCTGGAAGTTTTTACGCCACGTTCGGTAACACCTTGATGAACAGGCCCAAGCTTATACATATGATTGCTGAAGTTAGTTCCACTTCCGGCATTCATAAACGAATATAATGCCGTGAGCATCAATGTAGATTTATGATGTGTAACTGTGTATGGCCCAGCAAATATAGAAACAGCTTCGCCATGCAAACCTTGACAATTGGCAAAAAAGAGTGAGTCGATAGCCGAAAATTGCTTTCCTATTATACATGCCTGACCAACAAAACAATTTGAAATCAAAGTCGACTCTGAAACTATTGTACCCGAATTAATTATGAAATCCCTGCATTGAACACCTTGTCCGATAGTAACCGGTGCTTGTTCGTTACAATTAATAGTTCCGTTTTCAAGCAACAAAACGCCTTCCACAAGAGCAAAATTGCCAATACGAACATTTTTAAGAGTGTCACAATTTACAATTCGTGCATTTTTACCTATACTGCCTTTATCCGATTTTTGAGAGTCGGAATATCTTTTTATTTGCTCACTTAACGCTTCAATTAATTTAATATCATAACGATAGAAAGCAAGCATATAAGCCAATGGAGCTGAAAGTTGATCGAAAATTGGCACTTCGCGACCACCAGCTTCAATCATTACAGGCACGTTGAGTCCATTACCAAAGGTAGATTCACCATCTGTCAAGATAAGATTTACGTTCTCTATATAGGCACCATCTTTGATTTCAAAATTAGCAATATAATTATTAATTTTATCGATAAACACGTCATTGCCAACCACACAGTTGTGCAAATGACAGTTATAGATTCCAGAATGTTTTTTTACACCGCCTGCCAGTTCAAAAATTTGAGTGTAAGTTCCCAAAAAAACTTTGCCTGATAAATGCACATTTTGAAAAAATGCAGGAGAAAATTCCTCAACAACCTGTACATCTTTCCAGTTTTCGGCCGAACAGCCATAGACTGTTAGAGTTGCAATTTCTTTGTCGGCTAATGGACGATAATTTAACATATTATTTTAATTTCAAAATTGACTTACCAAGAATTTTCAATATTTATTATTACACTTCGGGAGTCAGAGGCATTTACTCTTCAATATCTGTATAGTTCTGATATAAAAAATCGTTGTGAGGATATCGCTCCACATGAATTGCTTTGATTTTATCGTACATCAATTCTTTCAAGTTGTCAATGTTCATTTTTTCTTTAGCCGAAATAAAAATGCAGTTATCGTTCATTTTTGCCATCCATGTTTTTTTCAATTCCTCCAAACTGATATTTTCACGCTTTATTGGTGCTAAATCATCTTCATCTTTAGGCTTGTATGAAAATGCATCCATCTTATTAAAAACCAGAATCATTGGTTTTTCTACAGGATCAATTTCTTTCAGGGTTTGGTTTACAACTTCCAGTTGTTCCTCAAAATTTGGGTGTGAAACATCAACAATATGAACTAACAAATCGGCCTCGCGCACTTCATCCAAAGTAGATTTAAACGACTGAACCAAATGGTGAGGCAATTTACGAATAAACCCAACAGTATCTGAAAGCAAGAATGGCAAATTGTCGATAATCACTTTTCTAACAGTAGTATCCAAAGTCGCAAACAATTTATTTTCGGCAAAAACATCAGACTTGCTAAGCAAATTCATTAAAGTAGATTTCCCTGCATTGGTATAACCCACCAAAGCCACTCGCACCATTTTACCACGATTTTTGCGTTGTGTAGACATTTGTTGGTCAATATCTTTCAGATTTTGTTTCAGCAATGTAATTTTAGTAAGAATAATCCTACGGTCGGTTTCAATTTGGGTTTCACCCGGTCCACGCATCCCAATACCCCCTTTTTGACGTTCCAGATGAGTCCATAAACGAGTCAGACGGGGTAACATATATTGTAACTGAGCCAACTCTACCTGAGTTTTGGCACTCGCAGTTTGAGCACGTTTTGCAAAAATATCTAAAATCAAACTTGTTCTATCTAAAATCAACACCTTCAATTCTGCTTCGATATTACGCAACTGCTTAGGTGTTAATTCATCATCGAAAATAACTACTCCAATTTCATTTTCATCAACGAATGTTTTAATTTCAAACAACTTACCGGGTCCAACATACGTTTTCGGATTAGGATACTCCAATTTTTGAAAATACAATTTTTCAGGAGAAGCTCCGGCAGTTTCAGCCAAAAAAGCTAATTCATCGAGGTATTCTTTGGCCTTTTCCTCACTTTGAAGTTGAGTAATAACACCTACCAGTACTGCTTTTTCTTCGTATATTTCTGTTTTCATTTTTTATTTAGTTTAAAGACACCTTACGACATAATATTTTAATTATTAAATAATTATGTACATCATAGAAGTGAAATTCTATCGAACAACATTAAAATTATTCGATACAGTTAATAAAAGAAAAACATTATTTCAATCAGCTTAGATTTACACCCTAAATAACCTTTTTCTAATAGACAAATGTAATATATTTTTATTAAAGTCCATTTGTCAGACCGACAAAAAAAAGTTTTTTCGTATTCAACAACTTAAATTGCCTATTATCTTATATTTATTTTCAAGGAGAAATATAATTTTCTGCTTTTTTTACGTTTAGTGAATTAGAAAAAATATTCTCGCATTCCTACAACAAAATTATTGTATCTTTGACTGTTTTTTTATAGAATGCAGAAATTCATTTTTTATGATTAAATTTACATTCATATTTCATTATTTTAATTGATGACTAAAAAAATAACAATAACAATATCATTTATAATATCCAGTTTAACAGCTTTTTCTCAAGCCGGAACAGGGATTTACCAATTTTTAGATCTGCCGGTTTCTTCCCGTTTAGCAGCCTTAGGCGGCGCAAACGTTTCGCTAAAGGACAATGATATTAACTTCGGATTTCAAAACCCAGCCTTATTAACCGCCGAAACACATAATGTTATTGGACTAAATATGGCTAATTATTTAGCTGACATTAAGTTTGGTTCGGCTGTTTACGGACGTACTTTTGGCTGCGATAATTACCTAGCTTTGGGTATTCAATATGTTGATTATGGAACTTTTCAAGAATATACAGAATTGAATGATTCCATTGGAAATTTCACAGCCAAAGATTATGCCATCAGTTTAATGTATGCACGCCCCTTGACTGATAAAATTTCTGTTGGCGCCACTCTCAAGCCAGTTTACTCTGTATATGAACGTTATACAAGTTATGGCGTAGCCATGGACGCAGGTGTTAGCTACAACGATCAGAAAAACTTATTCTCCGTTGGTTTAGTATTTAAGAATGTTGGGACTCAATTTAAAGGCTATTATTCCGACGAAAATGGGCAACATTGGGAGCCGCTACCGTTCAATATTCAATTGGGTCTTTCTAAAAAATTCCTTCATGCACCCTTGCGATTCTCGTTAACGCTTAACAACTTGCAAAAATGGGATTTAAGTTATAATTCAACCAATCAACCTATTGAAACACTCAACACGACAACTACAAGTAACAAAATAGGCTTTGTTGATATGGCATTCCGTCACGCCATTATTGCAGCAGAATTTGTTCCAACAAATAATTTCTATCTAACCGTTGCATATAATCATCGTCGTCAGAAAGAAATGAGTATGTCAGGATTTAAAAGTTCTGCCGGTTTTTCTTTCGGTGGTGGTGTAAAAATTTATAAATTCCATGTAGGATTTGGAATGACTCAATTTCAGGTAGGCAATTATTCTTATCAATTCTCGCTTAGCACATCGTTGAACGAATTTAAGCTTTAGTGAATGCGATAAAAAGTAAAGTATAAGTACATAAATGAAAAAAATAATTGTAGCAATAGATGGTTTTTCATCTTGCGGTAAAAGCACCATAGCCAAGGAATTAGCCCGCGAAGCGGGATATATATATGTTGATACGGGAGCAATGTATCGTGCAGTTTCGCTTTTTTGCATTCAAAATGGTTGGATGTCAGACTCTGAACTTGACGCTTTAGAAATAGAAAAACACATTCAATCAATTTGTATCGAATTTAGAACAAACGCAGTCGGTGTTTCAGAAACCTATCTGAATGGCGAAAATGTAGAGAACGAAATCAGGACATTAGAGGTGGCAAACGGTGCAAGTAGAGTGAGCACATTGGGATTTGTTCGTAGCGAATTAGTTCACCAACAACAATTAATGGGTCAGCAAAAAGGAATTGTGATGGATGGGCGTGATATTGGCACGGTTGTTTTTCCGGATGCAGAACTAAAAATATTCCTTACTGCTTCGCCCGAAGTACGAGCTAAACGACGTTTTGATGAAATGACAGCTAAAGGTGAAGCTGTAGATTACAAGAACGTTTTGGCAAATGTAAAAGAGCGGGATGATAGAGATCAGAACCGCACGGAAAGTCCCCTACGTAAAGCAGATGACGCTGTAGAAATAGATAATTCAACTATGACCCGTGATGAACAACGCGAAATAATCCGAACATTATTTGCAGAAAGAACGTTTAATTGATTTACCGTTTTTCAATTTTTATCCAAAAAATCATTTGGATTAGTAAATTGAGGTGATAAATTGGAACTAATTTAATTGCAAATAAATATTATGCTAAATATAGAAATTGACAAAAAATCGGGCTTTTGTTTTGGAGTTGTAAATGCTATTACAAAAGCAGAGGAAGAGTTATCCAAAGGCAGTACACTCTATTGTCTGGGAGATATAGTTCACAACGAACAAGAAGTAGAACGACTTACTAAAATGGGATTAATAACCATTAATCATGAGCAACTTAGCAAACTTCATAATGCAAAAGTTTTATTACGGGCTCACGGCGAACCGCCAAAGACTTACGAAATTGCAAAAGAAAACAATATAACCCTGATAGATGCCTCCTGTCCTGTGGTGCTCAGATTACAATCGCGGATAAAAAAGGCTTATCAAACAATACCAACGCCGGATACACAAATTGTAATTTATGGTCATATTGGTCATGCAGAAGTGAACGGGTTAGTAGGTCAAACCAATGAAAAAGCCATTGTTATAGAGAGTGAAGCCGATTTGGATAAGATTGATCTATCAAAAAATATCCGACTTTTTTCTCAAACAACAAAATCACTTGAAGGCTTTAATCATCTGGCAACAACTTTATCCAAAAAGATTGAGAAACAGGTTATTTTCGAATACACCGACACAATTTGCCGCCAAGTATCAAATAGAATTCCAAATATTACTACCTTTGCACAACAAAACGACATTATCATTTTTGTAAGTGGCATTAAGAGTTCAAATGGGAAAGTGCTCTATGAACACAGCAAAAAAATAAATCCCAATACTTATCTGATCTCTGAAGCTGATGAAGTTTTGAACCTGAAAATAGACCTTTCTAAAAAAATTGGTATATGTGGAGCAACATCCACTCCGAGCTGGCTTATGGAAAAAGTTGCCAACAAGTTAAATGAACTTGCTATTCAAATAGAAACAAAAGTGTTATAAAAAAGAGGTATTATAGTTAACAAATTATTAGAAGTATGAAATACGAAATTAAATGTATTGGTTTACTAACATCCGGAGGTGATGCACCTGGAATGAATGCTGCTATACGGTCGGTGACACGTGCCGCCATTTTCAACGGAATTCGAGTAAAAGCTATTTACAGAGGATATAAAGGACTGATAACCGGCGAAATAAAAGAGTTTCAGACCCAAAATGTAAGCAACATTATTCAACAGGGAGGTACAATTCTTAAAACTGCCCGTTGCATGGAATTTATGACACCAGAAGGTCGCAAATTAGCTTACGACACCATGCGAAAAGAAGAAATTGATGCATTGGTAGTGATTGGTGGAGATGGAACATTTACAGGAGCTCGAATTTTTGCTCAGGAATTTAATGTGCCAATTGTTGGACTTCCCGGAACAATTGATAATGATTTATACGGAACTGATTCGACTATTGGTTACGACACAGCACTAAACACTATTGTTCAGGCTGTTGATAAAATTCGTGACACTGCTTCATCGCATGAAAGGTTATTTTTCATCGAAGTAATGGGACGTGATGCAGGATTTTTAGCCTTAAACAGTGCACTGGCTTCGGGCGCAGAGGCTGCTATTATTCCCGAACGTGAAACTCAGGTAGACCAATTGGAAGAACTTATAAAAAACGGTTTCCGCAAATCGAAAAACAGTAGTATTGTGATTGTTGCTGAAAGCGAAATAACCGGTGGTGCTGCAGGATTAGCCGAGCGAATGAAAAAAGAACATCCTGAATATGATCCACGGGTTACTATTCTGGGGCATATCCAACGTGGAGGTTCACCCACAGCCTACGACCGTATTTTAGCAAGTAGAATGGGCGTGGCTGCCATTGATGCTTTGTTGGACGAACAACGCAGCATTATGATTGGTATTGTGAACGACGTAATTGTAAACGTGCCTTTCACCAAAGCAATTAAAGATGATAAACCGGTAAATGAAAATTTATTGGGCGTTATTCAGATACTATCTATATAATTGAAAGTTGATAGTTGACAGTTAAATGTTTAGAGAATACAAGCTGTTTCTTTAATCACGATTCCAAACTGTCAACTATCAACTTTTAACTGTCAACTATTTATGGCTTCCATATTATTTGTTTGCCTCGGAAATATCTGCCGTTCACCAATGGCCGAAGGTATTTTCACTGGAATTCTTAAACGTGAAGGTGAAACAGCAAATTTCATTATTGATTCTGCCGGATTATTGAGTTATCATCAGGGTGAATTGGCTGATAGTAGGATGCGGTTTTACGCCAGTAAACGAGGATATACTCTTACACATCATTCAAGACCATTTTCCAGAAAAGATTTTGACAAGTTCGATATGATTATCGGTATGGACGATCAGAATATTGCGGGACTGAAACAGCTGGCAATGACGCAAGAGGAAGATGCTAAAATTTATCGCATGACTGATTTTTGCCGGAATATTAAAGCAACTCACATTCCCGACCCATATTATGGTGGCGAACAAGGATTCGACAATGTAATTGATTTACTGTTGGATGCATGCGAAGGACTGTATGCTAAGATAGTTGAAAGTTTATAATAAATAATTAACAAATGATTCAGCGTAAGTGTTTTTTTGCTATTAACTTTCAACTATTCACTGTAAACTTTCAACTATTTTTCCATATTTCCCATGCAGCCACTGCCTGACCAACTAACATTGCTTCTCCGTTAAGTCCTTGAGCACCTTGCTCCTTCCCTTTTTTTACGAATAACGTTTCTGCAGGATTATAGACTACATCAAATAATAAATGCTTATCGGTAATGAATTGATATGGGATTGCAGGACATTCGTCCGAATGTGGAAAAGTGCCAACCGGCGATGCATTTACAATAACCAAATAATCGTCGAGAATTTGTTCGCTCAGTTGTTCGTAAGTCAGCATATTGTCTTTAGCTGTGCGCGAAACGAAGGTAGTTTCAATTCCTAGCTTGCAAAGCACATAATCAATGGCTTTAGAAGCACCGCCTGTTCCCAGAATCAAGGCTTTTTGATGATACGGTTTAATGTAGGGCTTTATGGAATTTTCGAACCCGATAGCATCCGAATTATATCCTTTTAGAGTCAATTCACCATTTTTTCGAATGAACTTGATAACATTTACAGCTCCAATTTCGGCAGCAGTTTCATCTAGTTCGTCCAGATATTCCATCACTTGTTGCTTGTACGGAATGGTAACATTTAAGCCGACCAGATTCTCATTTTTTTTCAAAGCCAAAAAATCGGATATAGCCGACAATTCATATAAATCGTAACGTGCAGCAATACCTTCACGTTCAAACTTATCGGTAAAATATTTTTTTGAAAACGAATGCCCAAGAGGGAAACCTATTAATCCAAACTGTTTCATATGGCAAGTATTATTTCTTTTTACGTACTGTTTTTACAACCAACCAAACTACAAGTACAAGTCCAATGCCGATAAAAACAAACGATAATTCGTGACTGTATTTATTTATTAAGGCGCGGTTCTCACCTGCAAAATAGCCCAATAATGCCAGTGCACAATTCCATAATCCGGCACCTAAAGCAGTAAAAAAAAGAAAGTTAAGGTAGTTCATTTTCGCCAAACCGGCCGGAATGGAGATAAGGTGACGAATAACCGGAATAAAACGTCCTACAAAAGTTGATGTTTTACCATGATCGTTGAAATAAGCTTCAGCTTTTTTAATTTTTTCACTACTAAGCAAAAACAACTTACCCACCTTACTGTCAGCAAATTTATATATAACAAACCGCCCCAGCGACATTGATACTATATAATTGAACGAAGCACCTATTAATGCGCCAATGGTTGCAAAAATAACAATCCAGAAAATGCTTAAGCCACTACCCGGTTTCATTGCAATATATACAGCAGGTGGAACAACCATTTCGGAAGGAACAGGAAGTATTGAACTTTCGCAGGCCATTAAAATGGTAATAGTATAGTAGTTAGTATTATCTGTATACCAATTTTCAATATGATTTATAAATGAAAGAGTGTCGGTGGTAGATTCCTGTGGTTTGTTTAAAGGTGTTGCTTGTACGGTATGGATTGCAAAAAATAAGGCAAGAACGAATAAAATTTTCTTTGTCATAAAAGGGATTTCTTTTTATTTATCTAAAAGTAATGAGTCAATTGCTTCGGGGCATAATTCTAAAAACAATTCTGCAGCCTGTTCGTTTTCCCGAACAGCTTTTTGAAGAAAAGGAATAGCTTTCAGCACATTATCCTTTTTGAAATATGCAACTCCGATGAATAAATTTACATATTCCAGAGTATCATCCAGTTGTTGGGCTTCAAGATAATATTGCAAGGCAAGGTCATATTCCCCTTGTTCTAAATAGATATTGGCAACAGCCATTAATGTATCGGCTTGATTGGCTTCCAGACTTATCGATTTTAGATATGCATCCAACGCTTTATCGGTCTCATTCAATCCAATATATACCTCTGCCAGATAAACCCACGCATCAGAAGCTTCAGGATCAAGAGCCAGTGCCTGATCAATATAAATTTTACTTTCGATGAATTCTTCTTGTTCCAATAGGCAAATACCTATACCGGTAAGTGCATCGTAATTCATTGGATGAACTTCTAGCGACTGTTTATAGTAAGAAATAGATTCATCATACCGTTCCATTTTTTCGTAACATTCGGCAATAAAAATATTCGTTTCCCAAATATTAGAAGTCATCTTTTGGTACTCCAAATAGCTTTCAATTGCCAATTCAAACTGATCTAGCTGAAAATGAGCATGCCCCTTTTGTAAAAGAGTGAGCGAATCGTTTTCATCAATTGTCAGAGCAAAATCATAAGCTACCAATGCATTCGTAAAGTCCTGAAGTGCAAAATAAATTTGACCTAAATTAAACCATGCTTCATCGATATAAGAGTCAATATCTATTATCCTGTTATAGGTTCGGATCGCTTTTTCGTATTCCTCGGTTTGTTCGTAACAAAAAGCAAGTTCAAAGAGCAGATCAGTGTTCGTGGTATTTTCGTTGTCACCTCTTTCGAGCAATTCTAAAGCTTCTTCATACTCACCACGACTCAAATAAATGAATGCAATATCTAAACACGCATTATCCAAATCTTCGGTTTCATTAGAAAGAAGCATACTACAAAAAATACTTGCTTCCGCGAATCTTTCCATTTTTACCAGAACTTCTATTTTCAACAAAACAGTCTCATAATCATTTGTTTCTGCGAGCGAATTTAATATTCGGAGAGCTTTTTGATCTTCACCTGTGGCAAGATATATCTTAGCACGTTTCGTTTTAAGCGTATTGCTGTTCGGGTGCAATTGCAAACCAAGCTCAAGCGCACTGGCACAATCTTTAGTACGTCCTCTTCTGAGATAGTACTCCACAATATTTTCCAATTCCTCTACATCAAAATAACCCGTAGCCGTTCCTTTAAGAAATTGCTCGTATCTTTTGATAATCTCATCGGATTCATCATCTACAGAAAAAGATAATTTTCGGCTCATGTGCTTCAATTTTATGCAAAAATAGTATTTTAAAATCAAATATATAAACCCTTTAGCTAAAAGTTATCAACAAATCTACATCCACAAAATTACGTTTTTAATGCCAACAGTCGTTTTTATTCGATTTAGGAACGATATTTGAACGATACAAAATTATGTTTTTAAAATCGGCTGGTACAACGTTATTTAAGTCTACACCTTAGCTTTTAGTAAAGGCTTTATATTTTAAATAATAAAAATTTGAGCTAGGTTTCTCTACTTTTGACTTTTCAAAAATAAATTGTATCTTTGTTTCTATAGCTATTCAACAAACATTTTCTTATGCATTTTTCCGAATTATTCACACATTGTCCCACTTGTGGATCTGCATTATTTGTTCAGAACAATATAAAATCTAAACGCTGTAAAGATTGTGGATTTGTATATTATGTGAACCCATCTGCAGCTGTGGCAGGTTTTATTTTAAACGAAGCAGGTGAATTATTAGTATGTCGCAGAGGCAAAGAACCCGAAAAAGGAACTTTGGATCTACCCGGCGGCTTTGTGGACGAGAATGAAACGGCTGAAGAAGCAATGAAACGCGAAATTGACGAGGAATTACAGATAAAAGCAACAACCGCTCAATATCTTTTTTCACTACCAAATACCTATGAATACGGCGGAATGACAATCCCTACTTTAGATCTATTTTTTACTTGTAGTTTAGAGAATACAACAAACTTAAAGGCCTCGGATGATGTAGAAGCATGTTTTTTTATTCCCCTAAATGAAATAAATCCCGATCTTTTCGGTTTAAATTCTATTGGGAAAGGCGTGGGCATATTTTTGGAAAAGAAAGGCGACCCCCAACCCCCTAAAGGGAGCTTATAAGATGCAGTTTATTTATAAATATAATTGCTTTCGCTTATAGTCAATTAACTATTACTATTTTTATAATGAAAAAAATAATCGTATTAAATTTGCTAATAATTACGTCTGTATGTAGCACTTGGGCTCAGCAAACACGTTCATACACAAATCAGAATGTGCACTTTAATCAAGGGAAAGAACTATTTACCCAGCACAAATATGCGGCTTCATATCGGAGTTTCGAGGAATTTCTAAAATCTGCCGAGTCCATTCAAGCCGGTCAGATTCAAGAAGCTGAGTATTTTATTGCTGCTAATGCGTATGAATTACGTAAAGAAAATGCAGGTTCTCTGCTTGAAAACCTTCTACAGCAACATCCTTACACTCCATTTTCCGACCGCACCAACGCGATGTTGGGAATGCTTTCATACGAAAACAAGAATTATTCCGGAGCACTCAAGCATTTTACTTTGGTAAGGGAAAAACATTTGGAAAAACGCGAAATGATTGATTTTCTTTTTTGCAAAGGGTATGCCTGTCTCGAAACAAAAGATTTTACTCAGGCACGTTCTATATTCAAGGAATTGAAAGAGATGAAAACAAAGTATGATTTGTCGGCAAGCTATTATTACGCCTATTCCGAATATACACTAAAAAACTACACCGTTGCATTGCCTGAATTCTTGGAATTACAAAACAGCCCGACCTACAAAAACATAGTGCCTTACTACATTGTGCAAATATATTATTCACAAAAAGAATATGACAAACTTACAGGTATAGCCGATACATTGCTGAAATATAATCCGAAGAATAAAAACAATGCTGAAATATACCGTATTTCGGGCGAAATTGCTTATCGCAAACACGATTATGCAAAAGCAATCGGTTATTTGAAAAACTACGAAAAAATGTTTCCGCAAGTATTGCGCAACGACATGTATTTGTTGGGTTTATCTTATTTTCAATTGAAAGATTATACCAACACGGTTTTATACCTGTCGAAAGTAACGAACGAAAACGACGAAATGACTGAGAATGCTTACTTACATCTTGGAAATTCTTATATAAAACTGAATGATATAAACAATGCGCGTCTGGCTTATGAGGCATCTTTACGCACTAATTTCAACAAAACCATACGCGAGGAGGCATTATTTAACTATGCACTCACCACCTACCAATCAACATCTGCTTTTGGAGAATCAATTACCGCTTTCGAACAGTTTTTGAATGAATTTCCGAACTCAAAATACACCGATAAAGCCTATGATTATTTAGCTTCGGTGTACATGACTACCCAAAAATACGAAGCAGCTTATCAGTCAATTCTAAAAATTAAAGAACCCAATGCCAAATTGCTCGAAACCAAACAATATCTACTGTATCAAATTGGCACAGAGGCATTCACACTTAACAAAACAGAAAAAGCCATTGAGTACTTTTCGCTTTCGTTGAAAAGTTCAAGTACCGGAAGATATTCCGCCGAATGTTTATTCTGGCGTTCCGAGTGCTATTTCCGTACGAATCAACCGGAGCAAAGCATCAAAGATTTAAAAGCATACTTCATTAATGCATACACACAATCAAGCGTTAATAAAATCATTGCCAATTATTCTCTTGCTTACGGATACTTCTCACTAAAAAATTATTCACAGGCTTTAAGCTGGTTTATCAGATACATCGAAGCTGAAACAAAAACAGGTTCAACAACTTACTCAGATGCATTGAATAGAATTGGCGATTGCTATTTTTACGAACGAAACTTCGAAAAGGCAGAAAATTACTACAACAAAGCAGCTTCGGCAAGTCCGAATACAGGTGATTATGCGATGTTTCAAGCAGCCTATGTAACCGGTTTGCAAAAGAATTATAACGATAAGATTACAAAGCTTGAAAAGTTACTCAGCACTTATCCAAAATCGGAATACTCCGATGATGCTATGTACGAAATTGGACGTTCCTATTTGATGTTAGAAAACAATGCAAAAGCAATAGCAACTTATCAACGATTGCTTAGTGCTAAACCAAATAGTAATGCTGCCAGAAAAGCTGCTTTGGAAATTGGGATGATATATTTCAATGAAAACAGCTTCGAGTTAGCAATTACAGCTTATAAAAATGTTATTTCGAAATATCCGGGCAGCGAAGAATCATACACGGCACTTGAAAGTCTGGAAACGGTTTATATTGAAATAAATGATGTTCCTGCTTATCTGGCTTATACCAAAACATTGGGACGCACCATCAGAACATCCACAGCTAGTCGCGAAGATTCAATCTCGTTTATTGCTGCCGAAAAACAATATATGAATGGTAAATACACGCAAACTATTACCGGAATGCGAACTTATCTGACTAAATTCTGCCCAGGTTCCAGATATTGCACTACAGCTCAGTATTATCTAGCAGATAGTTATTATCGTTCTGAAGATAAGGCCAATGCGCTTATTGCATATCAAGATTTACTGAAAATTACCGGAAATCAGTATGCAGAAGAAGCCACTATGCGGTGCGCTGAGATAACTTATGACATAAAAGATTATACCGCAGCATTAACATTCTTCAAACAATTGGAAAATTTGGCTCAAAATAAGAAGAACCGAAACGTAGGTAGATTGGGCGTGTTGCGATGCAGTTATTTCCTAAACGACCATCAAACTACAGTGAATATTGTCAATGAAATAATGACTGATTCCAGTTCTAATAAAGAATTGAAAACAGAAGCATGTTACAACCGCGCCAAAGCTTATCTGGCTTTGAAGCAACCTGAACTGGCCGTTGCAGACTTAAAAGTATTGGCTGAAGATACACGCACAGCAAATGGTGCTGAGTGTAAATACTTGTTGGCGAATGTGTATTTTGAACAAGGTAAACTGACCGAATCAGAAAATGAAGTTCTCGATTTTACTAAAAAAAACACACCACATCAATTCTGGTTGGCACGTAGTTTTGTTTTATTGTCTGATATTTATATCAAACAAGGCAACGATTTTCAGGCAAAACAATACTTGCTCAGTTTGCAAAAGAATTACACCGTAGCCGACGAAATTCAAACTATGATCACTGAGCGTCTGACGTCAATAAGTGAAAAAGAAAAGAAAACAATTATCAATTAAGAATCCCCCAAGGGGGACTTAAAGAACACCATTTCTCAAATAAAAGTTATAACACAATATGAAAACATCAAGATATAAACAATTTATATTTGTCTTAATTTTTGGTTCGGCAATTTCTGCACAGGCAGAAGATTCCATTGTACATCGTAATGTGACTGTAGAACGGGAGTACAAACCAGTGATAAAAGATGCCGGAAAAATCAATTCTATCCCTGAAGTTTTGGAAACTCGGGTTGAAAAAACAGCTCCGAATTACTCCAATTTCAATTTACCACTGAATGCCGATTTCAATATTCACACCTTAGAGGCTGCTGAACTAAAGAGCCAAAACCGGACGGAAAGTAAAAGTGGATTTGCCCGTATTGGATTGGGGAATTATTTCAATACACTGGCAGATTTTGCTTACCCCATTATCAGCAAACCGGATATGCAACTGGATTTTAGATTGAATCATACTGCCAATTTTGGAAAGGAAGTTCACTCTATTACGAAGAGTTCAATTCAATTCGATAAAAACTTCAGTACATTTAATTTATATACCGGAGTGAGTGGAGGTCATGAATATTTCAAGTATTATGGTAACAATTTCAACAGCGACACTGTAATAAACTTAAAGAGTTTAACCGGAATTAACAATACTTCTTACACAGAAACAAACAGATCCGGATTGAATACTTTTCCCCACACCTTGTCGTTGAAAAATTTGGCAAATGATTCTGTGAACAATACTTTTTGGCGTTTCAATGCTTATATGGGAGTTCGTT
>Ga0302215_10001632_pt1 | contig 15823 bp, 16 predicted proteins | sample II_Fen_N3_1_FD_194580 | JGI IMG/M metagenome (GOLD analysis project Ga0302215, IMG submission 194580) | Peat permafrost microbial communities from Stordalen Mire near Abisko, Sweden - II_Fen_N3_1 | ecosystem: Environmental > Terrestrial > Soil > Wetlands > Permafrost | place: Sweden: Abisko...
ACAATCAGCCGGTCAACAAGTACTGGCCGGACTAGGAAAAGGACTTATCCAAAGTGGTTCGCAATATATGACCAAAAAGGTACAAACCATCAATGTCAAACTAAAAGCAGGATACAGAGTTTTGTTGCTGATGAATCAAGAATAGATGTTGAGAAAATATTTAATCAGAGAAGTTTTGACTTCTTATAAACAATCCACTAGAATGAATAAAATAAGATTATTGCTGATGTTGCTTATTGGAATCCTCTTTTCAATACAGGCACAAACAACTAAAAGAGATTTATATGAGGGGTTGACCAAGAAAATAAGTTACGACAAAATCATAGCGCCTTATGGTATGGAAGTTACTTTTGATAAGACCGTCCACATTATTTTTCCAGCAGCTGTCAAATATATTGACCTGGGTTCCGCGAATATTATTGCAGGAAAAGCCGATGGAGCGGAGAATGTTATTCGGGTAAAAGCTGCCGTTAGAAATTTTAAGACTGAAACAAATTTCTCGGTGATTACAGAAGAGGGCAGTTTCTATACATTCAACGTAAAATATGCCAATGAACCACTTTTAATGAGTGTGGAAATGAAGGATTTTATACACGATGGCGATACTGTATCGCAGCCAAACAATGCGTTGGAAGTCTATCTAAAGGAATTGGGGAATGAATCACCCATGATGGTACATCTGATTATGAAATCAATCTACAAGAATGATCAAAGAGAAATCAATCACATCGGTAGCCGGAAATTCGGCATTCAGTACCTGCTCAAGTGCATTTACACCCATGACGGATTACTCTATTTCCATACCCAAATCACTAATTCATCGAACGTTCCTTTCGATTTGGATTTTATCACCTTCAAAATTGTGGACAAAAAAGTAATGAAACGTACCGCCATTCAAGAGACAGTTATTTTCCCAATCAGGGCATTCAACTATGCCACACGCATAGCAGGGAAAAGCAGTGAACGTACGGTCTTTGTCATGGATAAGTTCACCATTCTGGACGACAAGGAGTTTGTGGTAGAGCTGAACGAGAAAAACGGCGGTCGCCATCAACGCTTCGTGGTTGAAAACAGTGATATTGTCAGTGCTAAATTAATCAATGAATTAAAAATCAAGTGAAATGAGAAAGACAATATTATTGATTATGTTATGTAATCTTCTATTTGAGTGTCTAAACGCACAACGCTATTTGTCAGGGCAACAGGGCATTCAACTTACTGTTGGAACAGTAAATGGGATAAACCCTCAACAGGCATTTTATGGTGGCATGTCTCTTTCCACTTACACTCAGAATGACAGTCGTTGGATGCTCGGAGTTGAGTTCCTTCAAAAACAACTTAATTATGGACAAATACTAATTCCGGTAACTCAATTTACAGGCGAAGGGGGATATTATTATAGTTTTCTTTCAGATACAAGTAAGACTTTCCTCTTATCCATTGGTGCATCTGGCTTAGTTGGATACGAAACCAGCAACTGGGGAAACAAAACACTTTTTGATGGAGCCACGCTTGCAAATAAAGATGCATTTGTATATGGAGGTACAATGACACTAGAACTTGAAACCTTTATTACCGACCGAATCATCCTTTTAATCAATGCCAGGGAGCTGGTACTGTGGGGGTCGTCCGTAGGAAAGTATTCAACTCAATTGGGTGTCGGAGCTAAGTATATTATTAATTGAAAATACAAACAAGCAAAAACAAATAATTTTATGAAAAAGACTATTCTAATGGGCATGATAGCTGCTATGACTCTGCTATCCACTGGTTGTGATGATAAGTTGGAGGTTCAAAAGATGTACGAATTTTCAGTCACGACCTTGCCGCTTCAAACAAAAATTGGTATTATTGAATCGGTCAAAATGCAATTCAAACTTATCCGAACTCAGAAATATGATAGTGCGAGGTATTACTACAACTTCTTTCAGACAGCAGGGTATGGATTTTTCTCAGATGGAAAGAATAAGAATCTTTCTCCCAACGTAAATTATGAAATGAAGGGTGATACACTCAGTCTATATTACACTTCTTTTTGTGTGGTGAAACAAACAATTGATGTCACTATTCGGGATAATTTCAATCAGGAACACAAGCTAACCTTTAATTTTGAGCATGATTCGAATTATAGTTATTTTATCAAACCAGAGAGTCCGATTGATTTTAAATAATCACTTACATACTTATCGATATAGGATGCTTTGAATTCAATTACGCATAATAGCTGTCAAAAATGGGAACTAACTTTAGGTGGGCGAATCTAGTCTGAAAAAGTTGTTCTCGTTTTTTTGTCATTTAAACCAACCTGTAAGCCCGTTTTATTTTCTACACGAAGTGCAAACATGTGTTTTATTGCGCGAAGTGCTAAAAACTATAACTTTATTTAGCGTTTGAATTATTTTATTCCGAGCGGTAGCAAATAATTAAATGCTGAATGTAGTTTATCCGCTGTACCTATTCAAAACATTTTGACTGTTTTTTTTCTTAGGTTCAAAAAAGTATTGTCTTTAAAAACAGGCATGTTGTTTTTGGTCATTTATTTCAGGTTCATATAACATTCATCCTGAATTTCTTTAAATGTTGGAAAGCAGGAAATAAGTTTTCCAGTCCCATGTTCAGAAAGAGTAAGAATCATTTACGAAAATTTATTCTTACTTTTCAACATTATCAAACTCTATCACAACGTATTTTTTTTGAGTGGATACCGGGGCTCGAAGTGTCAGGCGAGAAAAAAAAGGGTTGTGTCCCCTGTCCCATAAAGAAAACCTGTTATGACTTTTATGCTTCCACCCAAAAGGAAATAGGCATACAAGTCATAAGGGGTTTTGGGGCATTGTTTTCGAGCTTCCGGGATGATGAAGTTCTACTTTTTTTAGATGATTTGGGCATTCGATTGGTGATTACAGAAACTCGTCGTATGGGAACAATCCATTTGATATGCGTTGATTTTTTGCAGAGTAAGTGACCATAATAAGTAGGAGTGAGGGAGGGAGTGAAAGTAGGGCACTTCTTATACTGTAGGGCGGGTTTAAATAACACGCAGGAGTTTAAAAGCTTCGTTTCGAAGTGCATACAAATAACATTTAAACCGACCGCATCCATTTACAAATATAACTTAGTCTGTTTTTTGTTTAAAATAATCAGAAAATGAAAGAGTGCTTGATTTCTCAAATACTTTTCCTCCCTAAAAAGTGATTGAGAGAGTCTCGTGAATGAGTGTGCTATTCGCATTGATATTTAAAGTGTTTCTTGCTAGATTTCATAGATTTCGAACAAAACTAAATGTGTCTTTAAGAGGTAAATGACATGTTCTATTTTGAGCGACATGAAATTCCGTCTGCGGGTCGAAATAACTTGCCTGTTGCAATGGGTTAATAGCTATTTTGCCAGCTTCCTATTGATTACTATAATCAATTTCTAACTGATATTTGTATAGTAGCCCTTCAAGTCGAAATGCCGAAAATTTAGCTTTTTTCAATCTGTTGAATTCAGGGTCTATAGAAAAGTTTGTTGCTGTCCTAAAGTCAACCTTTTCAAGTAATGTGTTTGAGAACATTGCTCCAGTCAAGTCCGAGTTTGAAAAAACAGATGAGGTTAAATCTGTTTCTGAAAAATCGACATTCTTTAGTAAGCAATGTACAAAGCTTGTTTTTTTTAATTTACGACCGTAAAAGGTACAATAATCCATTATACAATTATCGAAATGAAATGAAAATAGAAAAATGTTACATTGAGAAAAATCAACACCCAATATTTTGCAACTTTTAAAAGTTGCATCCCTAAATCCAACGCCTTCGACTACAGTCATTGTGAAATTACAGTTTTCAAAAAAGCAATTATCAAAATTGTTAGTTCTTAGGTCACTTTGAGTAAAATTACATTCAATAAATTTACACTTATTGAAATCCCTATTTCTCAAAGTCTTTTCTGAGTAGTCAATATTCTTAAACTCTTTTTGTTCGTGAAACACATTGTCATTTGTCATTTTGAATATTTTTTTGAGTTATTGGATAGTTAAGTTTTTAGAGTGTGCTCTGACTTATATTGAAAAAGCTAAGGGTATGTGTTAGTAAGCCGACGAACATCGAACGCTGGTAAGTCGGCTTACTGACAAAGTGAATGAGGTATGACAAACAGTGATTATTTAACATTTTTGATTGATTAAGAGAAAAGTCGACTTTATATAGCTAACCCCATAAATTAATCTTCCACTACTATTTTATCCATTTTCAGTTCATGCTTAACACCTTTACGAAGCGTACTAAACTTAGGCTGGAAGCGATGCGGACGCAAGATGCTTTCTTTTAAAAGAAACAACATCAGACAGAAAAGTCCGGCAATACACAACCAACCATATATTTCCTTCATGCTTACCAGCATAGCGTGTTGTTGCAGTTTGCCGTAGAGCACACCTGCCGGAATGTGATTTGCAAGTGGATTCACATTATCCAGGTTGGCTGCAAGTAACATTTCATTTTTCTTAGTCACTATCTTAAACACTTGTGTCAAAAACGCTTCACCCAGAAGCGCACCACAACAGGCACTGATGAACGACTGAACGGTAAGCGACTGCCAGAAGTTAGAAAACGGAACTTCCATTAATGCCGTGATAAAGGTTATAGCGATTAGAATGTAACCTGCCCCTCTCAAAAACAGAGGCAAAATCAGCATTTCTTTGGACAAATTATAGTCAATACTGAAATACATAACTAATAAATAACCCACTATCAACGAGAATCCAATCACTGCCATGGTTTTATATTTCCATTTGCGCAAAGCAAAAGTTTGATAGGCAAAAACAGCACCACCCACAGTACCAGCTACCACTACCCAATTAAGAGATACCAGATGTGGAGCGTCATAACCTAATATTGCTTCGGTGTAAATTCGTTCAAAAAGACCGGACGGACTAATAAGTATTTCTACCACAATAAAAAGTAAAAATGTCAGCCACACCGGACGAAAAGTCCATGTATTATTGGCAACATACGGATGTCGAATAAAGGAAGCACGCCATAGATTGAGAGCTAGTGCTGTAAGGCCAAAAATTGTTCCCATCCGTATTTGAGTAGATTGATACCAATCGTAATGTTCGCCATAATTAAGAACGAAAATAACCGACAGCACAGTAATGCCCCACAGAATGGCTCCCAGCCAATCTATTCCAAAAAGCGGAAGTTTTGGCATGTGGCGGTAATGACGAAAGGCTACAAACGTAATCAATATCAGACACAACTGCGCTCCAATGATAAACCAATACATATATTCCCATTTAGTAAGAAATGAAATACAAATAGTGGTCAACCCCGAAAGGCAAATGAAACCTTGCACACACATCTGAATGTAGCAGAACCATACAGCCATATCACGCTTTGGAGTTACCCAGAGCTGAATGGTACTGTTACAGGTAAACGTCCCCCACATACGGAAGATTCCGGCAATAAAGCAGGTAGCAACAAGAACGGGCACACTACTTGTATGCATACAAATTAAATTACAGGCAATAAGTCCAAAAGCCGTCACTATCAATGATGTTTTGGTGGCAAAGCGGAATTTCAGCCGCAACATGATGGTAAAGGTAAGCCCCAAACCAACTAATGAGGCAAAGCCAGCCATGAGTATATCCTCATGCATCAATGCCAACGATCCGGACATTTCGGCAACTGCTGCCATATAAACACCACCCGAAAACTGGTAGATAATAATGAAAGTAAATAATATCCATGGTTTGACCTTTTCGGGTACAAAGTTTCGGATGTCCGGAATAGTAAAGGGTCCTGAATGGTGATCCATAGTTTAATATTTTACTTCACATTCTACATTCATACCGGTACGCAATTTTTCCAAATCCTGTTTTTTGTTTTCAGATGAAAACTCAATACGTACAGGAATCCGCTGTTCTACTTTTACAAAATTGCCGGCAGAATTATCTTGTGGAAAAAGGGAAAAGCTGGCACCGGTAGCCCTTGAAATAGATTTTACTTTCCCTTGGAAAGTCACACCGGGAATAGCATCAATTTCAATGTCAACAATTTGTCCTTCGTGTATGTTGGCTGTCTGTGTTTCTTTATAATTGGCAATTACCCATTTCTCAGTTTCGTTTACAAAATCGAGCAAGGCTTGCCCAGGTTGTATCAGTTGACCTTCTTCAATCGTTTTACGACCGGCAACTCCATCGCACGGAGCCAGAATGACGGTGTAAGAAAGATTTAGTTTGGCAAGTTCCAAAGCAGCTTTTGCCAGTTGAATTCCGGCATCGTTTTGGTTCAAGCGAAGTGTTTGCTCATTTTTCACTAATGATGTGGTATTACGTTGTCGCTTCATTTGTTCGTAACGCACCTTAGCTGACTGATAGTTTGTATTTACGGCATCAAACTGCTGTTCCGTAACCGATTTTTGAGCTAATAGGTTTTTATACCGATTGTATTCCTTTTCAGCATTTCCCAATTGAATTCGACTTTCTTCAATACCTGATTCGGTTACTCCAATGTTACTTTGTGTAGTCTGAATAGTTGTTCCCATTGCTTTTTTTCCAATAATGGCATTTTGATAATCAGCCTGTGCCTGCGCCAGTCTGTAACGGAATTCTACATCCTCAATTATAACCAATGTATCACCTTTTTTTACATTTTGATATTCGTTGAAATTGATTTTCTTGATAAATCCCTGAACGCGCGAGTTTATAGGAACAATTTGTTGTTTCACCTGAGCATTGTCGGTAAACTCCACATTTCCCAGATGTACAAACTTAGCGCATACCCAGCAAACACATCCTGCCAAAAGCAAGACAACGACGATATTATATACAAATTTTTTTTTATTCGTTTTCATATTCTTTTCCTTTATAAATATTCTTTTTTTCAATTTGATTAATGAGAACCAAATAATCAATTATGTTTTGACTTCTTAGTGATTCTCTGTGTTCTTAGTATCTTAGTGGTTACTCGCACTGACTTTCGTTCCAACTTCACGTTGCAGCCTGTAATAGTTGTAAATAACGTTCAACCGCGCATTTACCAATTCTAAATCGGCATTGAGACTGGTATTGCTGGCATCAAGCATTTCAGTAATTAATACTGCTTCGTTCAGATAGCGATTATTGATAATGCGGTAATTCTCGGAAGCTAACCGACTGCTCGTTTCATATACTTTTAATTTATCAAACGACTCCATAAACCGGATATAGGCACTTTGTACTGCCACTTGTGTATGTTGTACCGCAAGCGCCTCGACGTTTTCGGCTAATTGTTGTTTTTTGTTGACAAGTTGTACTTTTTTATTGTTTTTGTAGAGCGATGCAAGGTTGTATTTAACTCCTACGCCCACATACCAATAATTTAAATTACTATTTATGGTAGGCACTTCTATCAATATCGGTCCATCAAAATGATTGGCTGCTACCAAAGCAATTTGAGGATAATAATCGGCTTTGGCAATACGTATGTCTTTTGCTGCAATATCTTTATTCAGCGCAGCCGATTTTAGTTCGGGGAGGTTCGTTATAGCCAATTGAAGGAGGTTGTCTTTATTTACCGCACTCAAATCCATATTAAGTACCGAAGGGTCGGGGTTAATCCGAGTATCAGCAGGTAATCCTAGCGTAACGATCAATTGTTGATTAATAATCTTGCTATTATTATCCACCTCGATAAGAGCAAGTTTTAAATTTTGAAGCATCAACTCATGACGAGTAACGTCGCTACCCAACGCCATCCCCTGTGTTTCTTTTGACTTTATTTGCTTTATCAGCATTTCGGTTTGTTCCATGTTTTTCAAAAACACTTCGCGCTGATTCTTCAGCTTATACAAGTCTAAATAATAACCTGTTACCAAAAAGCAAATATCTAGTTCGTTTCGCTCGTAGTTGAGTTTTGCCACCTGTTCTTCCAACTTTGATTTTGCGATATTCTTACGGATAGCTCCCCCCGTAAAAATCACTTGCGAAGCATCTATGGCAAAATTATTACCAAAATGAGGCATTTTGAACGTTTGGGAATTGGAAAAGTTTCGATCCATAATGGCTACATTACCAATATAAGAACCCGAAAGCGATACACCGATAGATGGTAGCAAAGCCGATTCCACAACTTTGGTGACCGCCAGTGAGGTTTCCACACCTGTCTGTGCCAGTTTCAACTGTTTACTGTTGGCAATAGCCAACCTGAATACTTCAGATAGAGTGAAGGTTTTTTCGGTTTGTGCAGCAAGGTTTGAACTTGCAAAGAGCAAGATACAAAGTGCCACAACAAACGAATTTGTTTTTTGTCGGTTCATGAAAATGTTATTTTTTTATTTTGAGAGGACAAAGGTCGGGCTATTTTTGAAATAAAAGACTGTCATGATTTCCAGTATAATTGTCCTTATTTCTACAAAACAAAGTAAAATTGGTGCAAATGAAGTATATTTGCATTCAATATTAGAACAACTGAACATGCAGCTACCATTACCAACCGACTTTCTTGATAAAAGAAATAATATTGAAAATGACTTTCGGATTTCACTGCAATGCACCGACTTGCCAATTGAATATTCTCCATGCCGGATAACCAGTTGTATGGTATGCGTGTGTTTGACAGGGCATGCAACAATAGAAGTGGATTTGCACACTTATCATTTCGTTCAACATGATATTATCATTGTTTTTCCGGGACAAATATTGGCTTGCAACGAAAAATCAAACGATTTTACGCTGAGCTATTTCTCATTTTCAAATCATTTTATCGACGGAATTCTATTTCGATTACCTTCTGCTTTTATTGGTTTCCTGAAAGAAAGTGTGAAATACCATTTGCCTCTAACAGAGAAAGAAAGCATGTTTGCGGAGTACTTTACTATTATGAACAGCAAATTCTGTGACAAAGGAAATGTTTGTAGAAGTGAGATAATACTGAATCTGCTGCATAATTTCTACCTTGATTTATACAGCAAAGTAATTGCCCGTAATGAGATACACACTCGTCAGCCCAAACGCAAAAAGGAATTGGAAGAAGAATTTTTTAGGTTGATAAAGGCTAATCCGGCAAATCGTGAAGTTGCCTTTTATGCAGCGAAACTATGCATTACACCCAAATACCTTTCTATGATTACAAAAGAAAGTGTAGGCACTTCTGCCAAAGAACTTATTGACAACTATGCTATTACAGAACTTAAGTTGCAACTAAAATCAGCTTCAACGCCGCTCAAGGAAATAGCCGCTCAACTCAACTATCCCAGTGAAGCATTTTTGTGTAAATACTTTAAGAAACGAGCAGGCATGACACCAACGCATTATAGAAACAACACGAAGTAAAATATTTTGCTATTGAGGGATTAAAGTGTACTTGAGTAGTAGGAAATGGTATGCAGGAGTAATCTGGATAACTAAAACATGGAATGTGTTCATTATTATATTGTAACTGGCATCAACTAACCCAGGACTACAATGCTCGATTTCGATTCGCTAAACAAACTCAAAATCAGAGCTAAGCCACCGACTTGACAGTAGAGGTGTAACTTTTTGAACGTCATGTTGAAAGGATTATACTTTTTTTTCTACTAAACGTTGCGAACTTACGGTGCACTTCCAATAGTCTCGAAAGAAATTGCCAGACTCCTTATCCTATATCTAATTTTAAAAAGGATGTGGTTAATGTGATATAATGTGTTTCTCTTTTGGGGTGGAAATTTTTTAAAAGATGGTAGTTTATTCAACAGCCACGCGACGCTGTGGCAAATATTGGGAACAGCATTATCTATGTTACAGCGAACGGTTTTTTTATCTGGTGTGTATCATAGTTACGATTATTCGTTTTGTTATTATAATATTAAGGCTAATGCACAAAACAGAGCTAATTTTTTTTTGAAAAAATAATTTTAGGCTGTAAATATTAAGTAATGGTTTGAATATATTGTCGCATTTTTCAAAAAGAATTAAACCCGCATACCGCAGGCAGTCATGGATTTTACGGATTCTAAATGGATTATATTTCTACGGATCTAAGTAGATGGAAAGTCGATATGCAAATCTGCTAGATCAGCGTTTATCCACGTTCTATTCGTCTTTTTATTTTGATTAAGGTGTATTATATCTTTCCTAATACTTATGTGTTATCGTCCTGTATTTCTATGCTTCTTCTTACTGCCTACAATTTAGAGTAACAGAGCTGGATGTATAATCTTATTTTTCTGACACTTTGAGAGTAGTCCTGTACCCTTGTTGTACCCTTTTGAGAGAGAAATCCTGCATTTTAAGTTTGTATCTTTGCCCTCATTTTCTTTGACAGTTAAAAAATCGCGGCAATAAGGATTAAATATGTATCATAGCTAGAGTCCTGCTTAAGAGATTATCTTTATCGCGGGTTGCTTTCAAATGCAGAATGTTAGCGCGATAACCGGCAAAAATAAATATATATGAGATGATTATTCTTATTCCAAATTAAAATAGAGCACCTTCCGAAGAAGAAATAGTGAGTGGAATAAAAGGCAAATTGAATTCAGCTCAAAAGATTAGCACTGCAAATGATGCAAGTAAATATCCAAGTAACCTTGTATATATTAAAGACTAAACATATATGAAAAAAATGCTATAATATTATTAATCATCATCATTTCAACATCAAGTTGTAAGGATGATGATAGTGTAAGCATGAAACTTACAAACAAATCTCATTATGAAATCTCTGAAGTTAAGTTATTTGTAAACGTTGGAGTTACAAATTTATTATTACTTGATTCGTTGGATGTGGGTGATGTGCCAACAGAAGGTCAGATTAGTAAAACGTGGTTAGAAAAAACTTTACCAAAATCAGATGGTGGGTTCTACGTGAGATTTAAGCGAAACAATTATATTGTTGGTAAAGAGTTTGGCTATTTTTCGAATGGTGGTTTATTAGACAAACAATATACAATAACAATAACGGACGACGAAGTAACTGTCAGTTCAAAATAGAGCTAAGTAAATGGCGCAAGTAAATATCCTAGTAACATTATTGACTAATTATGAAACAAATATTAATTATTTTATGTCTATCTTTCTTCATGGTCAGTTGTGAAGATTATGATATTGCAACAGTAGTTATTGAGAATAATTCTAGTTATGACTTGTCAAATTGCAAAGTGTATGCTTACTTTGGCGACACAATTTTACAAGATTCAATAAGTATGGGGAGTGTGTTAAAGTCAGAAAAATTGAATCGCATATGGAAATCAAAATTACCAAGTTTAGATGGTGCATTTTATTTTAAATGTAATCAAAACAATAGAACTATTGATAAAACATTTGGCTATTTTTCGAATGGTGGTTTATTAGACAAACAATATACAATAACAATAACAGACGACGAAGTAACTGTCAGTTCAAAATAGAACAAAGTAAACTGCTTCAGTTTGGCGTATTCTCCCCAGACTACGCCAGGTTAGAAGCAAGGCTCTTGCCTTGCATATCAAAAATAGAATATAGAAAGCAAGAGCTTTGACATATCGGGAGGCTATGCCAAACATAGGAAGCAGCATTATTTACGCTACGGGGAACGAGGTATGAAAATTGTAAAAAAAGAATAAGATTTATTTATATAAAATCAATGAAACGATATTTATTGTTGGGCTGTATAGTTCTAATTACTAGCTCTGCTTTTTCACAAAAGAGTAGTTTAAATGTAGGTCTCACAGTCTTAGGAGTTACAGATTCAAGTCCTTTGGCTGGAGGTATTCATTTGGGTTATGAGTTGGTCATTCCAAAAATTCATTTTCTTGCTATAGAAGCTCGTTTGGGATTAGGTAAAATTGCAGGAAATGGATTATACCAAAGATCGCCAAATAAAGAGTGGAACTATACTGGAAATTATTGTATGCTTGGAATTTGCCCACGTTTCTACTATCGTTTACCAAACGATTTAGATTTATTTTTGGATACAGAAATGGGAATTGCACGAATGTCTGGCGAAACATATTTTGCTGAGCAAAAAACATGGAATCCAACCAAAACGCTTGATAATAATTACTATTCGATTAGAGTTGGAGCGGCTGTTCCAATTACCGATAAGTTGAAACTATCTGCTGCACTTGGATACTCATCCTTAGACATTACCAATTTAATGAACAGTAAACTCTCAACAATAAATTATCGTTTCAAAGATCAAGTACTTGATATTGATACGTCCATTACTCTACACATAATTCTTTAAAATATAAACAAACACAAACTTAATTTTTATGAAACATTATTTGGCAATCGTATTTATTTGCGTATCATTTTTGGGTAAAGCCCAGAACACAAGTGTTGAGAAATCCGTGTATGGAGTTCAGGTCGGATTATTAGGCATTTGGGCTAACAATGAAACAAAACTTACAAACACTATCGCACTCAGAAGTGAGATTGGATTTGATAGTGGAATATTGGGTAGTTCATATAACAATACAACAGGATTCGTAATGGCTCCTGTCTTGACACTGGAGCCCCGACTTTACTACAATCTAGAAAAAAGAAATTCAAAGAAACGGAAAACTGAGAATAACACAGGTAACTTCCTGTCTCTCCAAACCAGTTTTCACCCCGATTGGTTTACCATTTCAAATTACGATAATGTATCAATAATTAGCGATATTTCAATAATTCCTACCTGGGGAATTAGACGGCATTTTGGTGAACACATTAATTTTGAAACGGGAATCGGCCTGGGATATAGATATCTGTTTGCAAAGCGCGCAGGATATGTTGATAACAAGAGCGAAGTAGCATTAAATCTTCATTTAAGATTTGGTTACACCTTTTAAGTCTCAAAGTTTGGATAATGTAGTTGTTATCAAAAAAATAGAACTTGCCTACGATAGACAGGTTCTATTTTTATTTGAGATACGACATTATATCTTTCCTATTACTTAAGTCGTTGGAAATAAGATTTTAAATAAGAACGCATAAACCTTTATGAAAACAAAGATTATTGTTTTATTCCTCTTTTTTTTAAGTACGAGTGCATTTTGTCAAAAAACCGTTTTTGGCTTTGGGGGTGGGATAAACAGCAAAGGCGACCAGATTGATGTTGAAACAGGGTACAAATTAAATCGTCATTTGACTATATCATTAAACTATCGATTTCAAACAATTAGGACCGGAGGATATTATGGACACTCCAATAAAAACTACGAATGGCAGATTGACGATGATAATTTACTAAACTTTTTACTTATCCCATCGGTGCGTTTTTCACTTCCTATTCTAAAAGAGAATAATAGAATATGGAGCTTATATATTGAACCTGGAATAATGATTCAACCGCTAACTTATGAGGTGTTTGATGTTGTTTATCAGGCTATAGAGAAACCATACAAAGGGCAAACTATTTGGACGGACAGAGCCAAAGGTGAATTTAAATGGGCTCGATTTTACTGGCAAAATAAATTTGCTATTCAGTGTGGGTCGAAAGATGGTGGGATCTTTGCCGGCTTTGAACTTTCCAATCAGGATGTTTATTCAAAACGTCGTTCGGTGGTAGTAGATGGAGTTTCGTTAGATGAACATTTACCTTCAAAAACAAAACGATATAACTCAATATTTATAGGCTTAAGAGGATGTATCTAAATTTATAAAAAAAAGAATATGAAAAAAAGAATTATTATTTTAGCGGTAATTGCACAATGTTTTATTGGTAGTTATCAAGTTAGTGCTCAGTCAAAAATCCACTTCGTAACAGATATTCATTATCTCTACGGTTTGTCTGAGACAAATAGTTACCTAACTCTTACACGTAAGGATGTAAACCTGTACGGAAAATCGCTCCACCTTACGAGTTTGTATGATTTTAGTAAATCCATCTCGGCAGGTGTCGGTATAGGTGTCGACAGATACGAAAATCCGGGATTTAATACCCTGCCCGTTTTTGCATCGTTGCATTATACTCCTTTCGTGATGACTCATCCGAGAATATATTTATTTACAAACTTAGGATTTGGAATAAAAAATTCTTATGCAAATTCAGGATTGATGTTTGATGCCGGAGTAGGGTATAAGAAAATGTTTGGTCGCCGTTTTGGATTAAACTTTCAACTTGGATATAATCTCAAACAAATCAATGAATCCCCGATCTATATACCCGCAGCAGATAACCAATCGTATGATTTTACATATGTCACAAGTGTACGTCATTCGTTGTCTTTAGGTGTTGGGGTGATGTTTTAAGCCCCCTTTTTGTTAATCGTAAATAACCGATTTATAATATGAAGAAGATGTCGAAGTCTTATTTTATCTATCTTTTACATTCAAAACATGGGGCTAATTGAATATATATATTCAATAAAAAGATATTGATTTGTAAATGTATTTTTTACAAGTGCCCCGTCCGGTAAACTGATAAACAAGTGATGTTGCGTAAGCAATTGTCCTGTTTGAGCGCCGTTTTTTCGAGTTAAGCGTTCGTTGGCTGATTGATTAACTTTTTTGCTTGCTTTTTGTTGAAAGACAAAAAGGGAGTCAGAGTGTGGGGGGAACCCCCGTTAAAACAGAAGCAACTTTTTCTAAATGGACTATAGGTGAAATGATTATTCCTATTGCAAATTAAAATAGAGAAAAACAAAACGCGGAGATGGTTATAGAATTGTTTTTCGCAATTTAATCAAACTCTACATTGGGATAATCTATATATTATCTACAAAAAAAAGTTCTTCGCCAATACGAATCAGCCCATAAAGAGAGTTATGGGCTGATTTCCTTTTTTTTTGATTTAATTGTTGTCTGTCGAAATCCCCGTCGTAGCGATGTGCAATCTGCGCCAATTTCATCTTCTAAAATCCACTATCTTTTACCTCTCTTTGTCAAGAATTAAGGGCAACAACCACGTAGGCGGGAATTGATACGACTGAAGTCGAATAATTCGCTGTTTGATGTGGTGATTACTTTAGATATCTACACTTGTTTAAATGAAGTGTGGAAATATGTTGTTTTTATTGTAGTTTAGAAATATGTTCGTTGACGGCTTTTCTAAATTCAAATGGATTATCGATATTCGAAAATGGATTTTTGTCCCCCCCCTGTTCCTATTACCATTATTGAACCACTATTTACCATTTTTCCAATTATACCTTGTTCTACGTGAATCCCTTCAATTTTGTTTAGCATTGTTTCTAATGATCTGTTTTTTTTTAGAATTCCAACTTTAATTAAAACACGTTTGTCTGTAACTACAAACTCAGACGAACTTATTTTAAAATAGGATATTCCTAGTGTTATAATTCCAATTATGATTATTATCGCTCCATAGGTACCAAATAATAGTCCCAAAATGATAAAAACGAGTCCTTTGATATACTCTGTCCAATTTAGTTTAGTTTGATAAATGATAGTTTCATCTGTCGTTAAATGTTTGTCAATGTATCCCAAATCTGTTTTTGTTTTTTTTATGCTTACTCTGATTGGTTTTCAGCATCCCCATTTATATAATGAAATTATTACTCCCGTAAATAACACTTTTTTGTTCGTTATTATTAATGTCTGCGCGTAGCGAAAATTTGAACTTAACATATTTATACGAATTTAAGGACTGATGATAGCATATAGATTTAGTTTAGGGGAAAATTAAAGGTACACAAGCCGTATTTATAGTTGAACTCATTATCCGGAATTGTTTCCCGCCTCCAGACATTTCTATCTTGTTTTTTTTATAAAGACTCTTATGAATAATTTATTGTTATTTTTTTTGTCATTTCGCAGATTTATAAATGTATAATTGACTTCAAAATTACTAATGATATGTCGGAGTTATTCGTATGACTAAAAGACAAAAAAAATCGATATGTAATATATTTATCATTAATCATGTACCCCTTATGTACCCTTTAAATACTCTTGTTTTAA
>Ga0302215_10001637_pt1 | contig 15781 bp, 5 predicted proteins | sample II_Fen_N3_1_FD_194580 | JGI IMG/M metagenome (GOLD analysis project Ga0302215, IMG submission 194580) | Peat permafrost microbial communities from Stordalen Mire near Abisko, Sweden - II_Fen_N3_1 | ecosystem: Environmental > Terrestrial > Soil > Wetlands > Permafrost | place: Sweden: Abisko...
CCATGTCGGTGATTGTATCCCGTGCATTACCTGATGTGCGTGATGGTTTTAAACCGGTTCACCGCCGAGTTTTATTTGGGATGAACGAATTGGGAAATAACTCCGATAAACCCTATAAAAAATCTGCGAGAATTGTTGGGGAAGTAATGGGTAAATACCACCCGCACGGCGACTCTTCCATTTATGGTACGTTGGTTCGTATGGCTCAGCATTGGTCTATGCGTTATCCATTGGTTGACGGACAGGGAAACTTTGGTTCGGTGGACGGTGATAGTCCTGCTGCAATGCGTTATACAGAAGCACGTTTGCGCAAATTGTCTGAAGATATGTTGATTGACATAAACAAAGACACGGTTGATTTTCAGTTGAACTTTGATGATACGCTGAAAGAACCTACCGTTTTGCCAAGTCGTATTCCTAACTTGTTAGTTAACGGATCTTCGGGTATTGCCGTTGGTATGGCTACCAATATGGCTCCTCATAATTTGAGCGAGGTAGTTGATGCAACTATTGCTTATATTGATAATAATGACATTGAAATTTCGGAAATTTTAAAATATATCAAAGCTCCCGATTTTCCAACCGGTGGTATCATCTACGGTTATGCCGGAGTAAAAGAAGCATTCGAAACAGGACGTGGACGTATCGTTGTACGTTCAAAAGTAGAGATTGAAGCTGATGCACAGGGACGCGAAAAAATCGTTATCAACGAGATACCTTATCAGGTAAACAAAGTGGAGCTAATCAAGGCTGTAGTTGCTTTGGTTGAAGATAAAAAGGTAGAAGGTATTGCGCATATCAACGATGAATCTGACCGTGAAGGAATGCGTATTGTGGTAGATGTGAAACGTGATGCCAATTCGAGCGTTGTGTTGAACAAGCTATTTAAATACACTGCTTTACAATCATCATTCAGTGTAAATAATATTGCATTGGTACATGGTCGTCCACGCATGTTGAACGTGAAAGATCTGATTCATTATTTCGTAGAACACCGCCATGAAGTAGTTATTCGCCGTACAAGATACGAGCTTGGTGAAGCCGAAAAACGTGCTCATTTATTGGAAGGTTTTATGATTATTCTGGATAATTTGGATGAAGCAATTAAAATTATTCGCGACTCTAAAACTCCGGATGAAGCCCGTACACGCTTAATGGAGCGCTTCGGATTGTCTGAAATTCAGTCTCGTGCTATTGTTGAAATGCGTTTGCGTCAACTTACCGGCATGGAACAGGACAAACTTCGTGCAGAATACGAAGAGGTAATGAAATTAATTGCCGGTTTGAAAGAAATTCTTGAAAAAGTAGAACTTCGTATGCAAATCATAAAAGATGAATTGTTGGAAGTAAAAGCAAAATATGGCGACGCCCGTCGTACACAAATTGTTTATTCTTCCGAAGAATTTAATCCTGAAGACTTCTATGCCGATGATGAGATGATTATCACTATCTCTCACTTGGGATACATTAAACGTACTGCTTTGACCGAATTCAGGGCTCAGGGCCGTGGTGGTGTTGGTTCAAAAGGAAGCGATTCACGTGATGAAGACTTTATCGAGTATATTTACCCAGCTTCGATGCATAACACCATGTTATTCTTTACATCGAAAGGTAAATGTTATTGGTTGAAAGTATACGATATTCCTGAAGGAAGCAAAAATTCAAAAGGACGTGCTATTCAGAATATGCTTAACATCGATGGTGATGATAAAGTGAATGCCTTTATCCGTGTAAAAGGATTGAATGATCCGGAATATACCAAATCTCACTACCTGATTTTCGCTACTAAAAATGGTGTAATCAAGAAAACTTCGCTCGAAGCTTATTCTCGTCCGCGTCAGAATGGTGTGAATGCAATTACTATCAGAGAAGATGATCAGGTAATACAAGTTCGTCTGACGGATGGAAATTCGGAAGTATTGATGGCTAACCGTAATGGTCGTGCAATTCGTTTCCATGAGTCAAAAGTACGCGAAATGGGTCGTACAGCTACCGGAGTACGGGGTATGGCGCTTGACGAGGATGAACAGGATGAATTGGTCGGCATGATTTGTGTAAACAAAGAAGATAATGAAAACATTATGGTTGTTTCGCAACAAGGCTATGGAAAGCGTACGCTTCTGGACGAAGTGGATGATGAAGGTAATCTTTTGCTCGACGAAAATGGCGAAACTATTCCGGTATACCGTGTTACCAATCGTGGTGGAAAAGGTGTTAAAACCATGAATATTACCGATAAAACAGGAAAACTGGTTACGATCAAAAACGTTACAGACGAAAACGACCTGATGATTATCAATAAATCAGGTATCACTATTAGACTTAAAGTAGCTGATTTCAGGGTTATGGGACGTGCCACTCAAGGAGTCCGGCTGATAAATCTGGAAAAACGAAACGATGAGATAGCTTCGGTATGTAAGGTGCTTTCTGAAAACGAAGAAGAAGTAGTTGCAGAAACCGAAGTATCGGCAGTTCCGGTAACGGATGCTGTGGTAGGTGAAACCGAGACTGATATTCAGACCGAAACAGAAGAACAAGTTGAAGAATAATAAACAACCTACACCGTTATACAAATTGTGTAACGGTGTATAATTTAATAGCTAATAAAAAACTCAAGTCATCATGAAAAAACTTATTTTATCGTTATTTTTGGTAATAAGCTTTACTTTCTCCTATGCCCAAAAAGCAAATGTTTCTAAGGCAAAGAATAAAGCTTTAATGGACAATCCGGATTATGCCGGAGCACGTGAAGCCATAAAACAGGCATTACAGGATTCTACAACAAAAAATCTGGCAGAGACGTGGTATGTAGCCGGATTGATTGGCTATTCAGAAAGCGATGCTGCCTATAAAAAGGCATTGTTGAGAATGCGTATTGATACAGTTGCAAAAGGAAAGGCTCTGTTGGAATCATACAACTATTTTCTACAGGCAGATAAGCTGGATCAACAACCTGATGCAAAAGGTAAAGTTAAGCCTAAATATACAAAGGACATCAAAGCAAAATTTACCGAGTATTACAAAACTCAACAGCACCTAATCTCTTACGGAGCTTATCAGTTTGAGAAGAAGGATTTTGTCGGAGCATATAATACCTTTGGAGTGTTTTTGGAAATTCCAAAACTTCCTCTTATGAATAATGAGATAAAGATGGATTCTACTTATGACATGATTGCCTATTATGCCGGAATATCAGCTGTTAACGCGAAAATGACAGATAAAGCAATTAGCATATTTGAAACATTGAAAACTAAGAAATACGAAACTAAGGCAGTTTATCAATCGCTCTACGAGCAATATATGAACAAAAAGGATTCGGCAAACGCTGTAAATTCATTGAAGGAAGCTGTTAATAAGTTCCCAACCGATATGTGGTTTTTGCAGAATCTGATTAACTACTATATCTATTCAAAGAAAATAAATGAGGCTTTGGTTTACCTGAATGCAGCTATAGAAAAAGAACCTACTATGGGTCAATATTACTATGTAAAGGGTAACTTGGAAGAAGCCAATAATAATTTTGACGCAGCTTTAGCTGCTTTAGATAAATCAATACAGCTTGATCCAACAATGGCTGATGCATATGCTGCTAAAGGGCGTTTGCATTACAATAAAGCTGTAAAAATGGCTGAAGAAGCTAATAAAATTAAAGACGTAAAGGCTTATAATGCAGAAATGAAGAAGGTTGACGGTGTGTTTAAAGAATCAGTTCCGTTCTTCAAAAAAGCTTCAGAAATGAATCCAAAAGAAGTTGACTACAAAAAAACACTTAAGATTTTGTACTATCGTCTGAAAATGGATGCTGAATTCGAAGCCATTAATAAAGAAATTAAAGCAATGTAATATCTAATTTATACTTATTTTAAAAGGCTATTCAGTAAACCGGATAGCCTTTTTTTGAGCTTTAGAATATTGTATCCAAGGTTGTAATTGATAATTGTTAACCTTGCGTTTCTTTGGCTAAATGAGCCTGGGAGCTAGAAAAATACCGTCATCCTTTGATGATTGACCATTTTAGAGGATGAAAGCTTGAGCATCCTTGGATGATTGATGATTTTATAGGATGAATGCCTGAGCATCCTTGGATGCCTGAGAAATTGTAACGAGAATTTGATTATAAGCTCCAGATTGGCCTATCTCTCAATTGAATGTGTTTAATATCGAAGGACTTTAAACAGAGTTTGGTGGTTGAACTTAGTGAACTGGTCGACGAGTTGTATGAAAATAAGATAGTGATCAGAATTTCATATTGACCCGCCGCAATCATTATACCTAAGAAAATAATGTCAGTTATAATGATTGTAGAGCATTATTGAGCAGATTACCGACACTGGTGAAGAATTTGCCTTGATGTTGGTGTACATATACTATTTATTTCATCCTCAAGCGTATAGGCACTCAAAAAAGCTAAAAAAAAGGAAAATCAGATACTCCTGAAACTCCGAAAGCATGATGTAAATTGATAATATAAAAATCCCCTCAAAGAAAGCTTTAAGGGGATTTTATTTGTGGGTAGAAGAATTAATTTTCGATTTTTAATTGAATAGATATCTAACGCCGATTTGGACTTGGAAACGTGACCCTAAACCAATATCATTTTTAAATGGCTTCGAATAAGGAGTCTTATTTGTAGCATCTGAGTATGGGAATGAGAAAATAGGCGTTTTTCCATCCGTATCCATCTTAACAAATGTGAGTGGAGCAGTGGTCGTTGGTATCTGATTTACACCCCAATTGCTATTCAATAAGTTTGTTAAATTGTATATATCGGCAGTGATTTTCAATGTGTGCTTGTTGTTATTAACCATGAAATTAATGTCTTGAGTAAAGTTTAAATCTACTCGATTAGTCCATGGAAGTACCATTGCGTTTCTTTCTACGATTTCACCTCGGTGCTTAGAAAGATATGGACTATTGTTAATGAAATTATCTAGCTGTGTCCATATTTCAGCAACAGTTCGTGTATCTCCTCCGGTGGCTTGCGTTAATTTGATATCCGAACTATTTTTAGGAACATACATTAAATCATTATTGAAACCATCGTTGTTTAAATCGCCGTTGTAAATAACTGATGTAGCATAATTTGGGGCAGCTTCATATAATAATCCAACACTAGTTGTAAGCATTTTTGACCATTCTTTTTTGTAACCTATGTTGGCAATAATTCTGTGAGGGATATAATTATTTGAATTACCAATAGTAAAATCATTTGAGTTTCCTGAAGTCATTTTTGAACCCCACATGGTTGAAGCTGTTGAACCGCTTACCGCAGCATCCTTAGCAGTCATTCTGGTATAAGCAACACTTGCATAAAAATCTTTAAATTGTCTTTGAATTTGTAAAGTACCATACATAGTATAACCTGCATTAGCATTGGTCATATAAATTGCATTTCCAATGCTTGGATTAGAAGCACTTGTAGGTGTTCCGGTGATTGGATAAACTGATTTATAAGGAAAACGAACCCTACCATCAGATAAAGTAATTAAACCGGTAGAAGGCAAAGCAATGTTTTGGAATACAGAAGCATTGATATTGCTAATGTAGGTACCTTCGACAGTTACCGTCCATCCGAATAGTTTTTTATCAACAGCTAAAGTCGATTTCCAAACTTGTGGGAATTTGAAATTCGGATCGGTAACATTAATGCTATAAGATGAGCTTAATGTTCCGGAAGAAGTTGGTCTGTATGCATTTATATCTGGTGAAAATTTATATCCTGTTCCATTCGATATTGATCCAAATAACGCCATTCCACTGTTTGATGCTTGATTAGAAATCCATACAAAAGGTGGTGGACCTTGAAATAAACCTGTTCCTCCACGAACTTGTAAAGTTCTATCTTTTAAAACATCCCAGTTAAATCCTAAACGAGGTGAAATTTGAATTGCTGCATAGGGAGCTAAACCAGTATTTGCATGAGTTCCATTGTAAAAATTAGACAGAGTATCAACTACCGGATTATATAAGAATGTATTATAGAATTTAGTATAATCAAAACGAACTCCATAAGTCAATGTGAAATTATCTTTGATCTTCCATTTATCCTGAGCAAAAGCACTTAATTCTAAGTCTTTTGGACCAACTAATGGAAAATCACCACCACCTAAAGTATATGATAAATCATATCTTGCAGCAGCTTTTGTTCCATTCGCAGAGGCATAAAAGTCAGCCAAACTATTAAAACGATAAACACCTTCGTACGATGGTGAAAATCCATTTGAATAAACTTTATATGAATTCTGAGTTCCTAAAGTAATTTCATGTGCACCGGCATAAATATTCAAATTATCATTAAATTGAAATACATCAGTGTTCAATTTATTACCATAAGTATATTGCTCATATCCAAATGATGTAAAGGGTTGTCCGTTACCATCCAATATATCAACTAAAGGAAAATCTTGCGAAGATAAAGATTTGCGAAAATCTCTTAACATTGTATATCCAACCTGAACTTTATTATTTATCGTATTTGAAAATCTTGAATTCAATTCTGCAATAAAAATATCGGCATTGTTGTTAATTTGGTAGCCTGCCCCATAAAATGGCATGGCATATTGGCCCGGAGTTCTACCATAAGTAGTATTTGCTGCTCCACTATTGGAAGGTTGAATTTGATTGGATGACCTTAATAAATTATATTTAAATGAAAAAGTATTTTTTTCATTTATATTCCAATCTATTTTTACGGTCAGTCTCTTAGATTCAGCAGTATAAGAATATCCTTGATAGCTTCCCGGATCATAACCATATTTAGTTTTCAAAAAATTGGCTAAAGAATCTAATTTATTTGCATTTGCATTTGAATAATTCACTCCATTTGGAGTATTTGTGGAATTACTTGCTTGCCACGAAGTTCCCGGAGAAACTTTTTTTTCGGTTTCTCCGTTTATAAAGAAGAACAATTTGTTTTTAATGATAGCACCACCAGCAGTAAACCCAAAAAGATTATAGTTGAAATCTTGTTTAGCCAACGAAACATCTCCCACTTTATAACCTTGAAGATCTTTACTTTTTATATAATCATAAACAGAGCCAAATGTTTGATTCTTACCGCTTCTGGTAACTGTGTTAATACCAGCACCATTAAAACCACCATATTTAACATCATATGGAGAAACATTCACCTGAATTTGTTCAATAGCATCTAAAGAAATAGGTTGAGCACCGGTTTGACCGCCTATAGCATCCGATAATCCAAATGAATTATTAAAGTTTGCACCATCAATGGTAAGATTATTTAATTGAGAACTTATACCGCCAAAAGATGAGTTGTTTTGTGCCGGTACTAATTTTATCATGTCTTTCCAAGATCTGGAAATAGTCGGCAACTGTTCAATTGTAGACCTCGAAATAATTTCCTGAGAACCTGTTCTACTAGAATTAAAGACCTTACTTCTAGTTGCTTTTACTGTTACTTCACTTAATTTTGTGTTGTCTGACTCAACTAATTTAAAGTTTTGCTCGAAAGTCTGACCTAGATTTAACATAATGTCAGATTGTCTATTAGAATTATACCCAACAAAACTTGCTGTAACAGTGTAAGGTCCTCCAACTTTTAGGTTAGGCAAATTATAACGACCATCTTTACGTGTTGTCGTTAAATACTTAGTTCCGGTTGGAACATGTATTGCCGTAATGTATACACCGGCCAGAGATGAATTTGCATCCAAAACAATTCCCGAAATCTCAGAAGTTGTTTCTTGTGCAATACAAGTAAATGATAATGATAATAATAACATTATCATTATTTCTTTCATTTTTTTCATACTTTTCTTTTTAAATTTGAATTTTTGAATTTATTTTTATTTTTTTGCAAATGTAAGGCTTTATGGGTTAAAAGTTGTTACATTGATATGAATATTTATCAATAATTACTACAAAAAATCAGCAAATTTCAGTTTTAGCAATTTGTACTTAGTGTTACGGTTACAGAATGAAATAAATTCCCGATGAGGTGGACATTACACCATTACTTCCATCCTTCATCGTATAGGTACTCCCAAAAGTGGAAAAAAAGGAAAATCAGATACTCCGAAAGCCTAACGTAAGTTGATAAAATTAAAATTCCTTCAAAGAAAGTTTTGAGGGAATTTTTTTTGTGGTAGATAGAAAAAAAACTGCCACCGGGTGAGCGGTGGCAGTTAGAATAAAATTGCTTATATTGAGGTATTACAATTACTCGCGACTAATATATTTCCATTTCAGATTTCCATTGTCAATCCGTTGAAATTTGTATTTATAGTTGGTTGTTGTTGTTCCATCATAAAGTGCAGTAGTTACATAGCAATACACATCAATACCGCTTACCTGAGGTTGAGCATCCGGATATTTAAGTCCTAAATAAACAGCCAAACCTTCTTGCGTTCGTTGTGTCATATATGCAGCTTTATCTTCTACTGTAGTTAATTTAGCGTAATCAGGATCTTTTAATCTGTCTGACTCTCTTGTGGATATGTTACCGTAGTTGGCGCTTGCGCCGTAATAATATTCAGTGTCTCCATAAGAATTAACAAGGGCTGGTGTCGTATTGGCTAATTTGTCTTTGACATAAAGTACTAACAGCATATAATCATCTGTAGCATTTTTACCCTTTTTCATAGTTATATTTATTGTCGGATCAAAAACCCAACCGGAAACGTCCCAGCCAGAAAATACAAACTGGTCAGTTTTAGTTTGAACTAACGATACTGGTGCCCATATTCCACTTTTTAATATGTACTCGTCGGCATTGTTAGCTGATGAGCTAGCTTTGTATACCACAACTTTAGTACTTCCTTCCTGAGCAAATGGATATTGTATTTTTAATAAAGCGGGAATATAGTTTGGTGCTGTTGTGGCTGTTAAAGAAGTAACTCCCATATTAGTATAGTCGTTGGCGGTAAGCTGATAGTATGATTTGCTGACCAAGGTCCATGCGCCATTTGTGTATTGATAATATGCAAATTGTGTTTGAGTTGTTGCTATTGATGTAGCGGTTTTATTATAAGCTACTTTAATGTTGTCAATTTGTACTGTGGTGGTTTTTGCTGGGGTAGATATCGCATTTCCATTATATTTGAATGCTATATATACTTTTTTACCGGCATAAGCTGTAAAGTCCATTGTACCGGCAGTAGCCAGAGTTCCATATCCGGAAGTAGGAGATTTTGGAAGTGTAAAGTTTGATGTTACATCTGTCCATGTTGCTGTACTTATTCCGGCTTCAGTACCATCGTAATTTCCAGAAACAAGTACGGTCAAACAATCAGCGTTGTAGTAGCCTACAGTTACATCGAATTTAAGAGATGCATTGTTGGTACTTGATAAGTCAACCTTGTTGGTAATAAGCCATACTTCATTCTCAGCTTTCGAACCGTTAGAAGATACCTGTGCATATTTGTTGCTGCTGAAAGTTCTACATTGCCATGCAACAGCTCCCTTTACATCTTTATTGACTACAAACGATGTGGTAGTTGGTATCAACACTCCAGAACCAGCAGTATATGTCTCGAAATCTTCTAAGAAAGGAACAACTTCTACTTGAGTTGAAGTTGGTTCTGTTGTAGAATATTCATATTCCATTACTTTAATATCACCTTCAATAGCAGTTGGATATTTAGTAGCCAGAATACTTAGTAAAACTGTAGCAGGAGATTTTGCAGGGGTAAGAGCTTTTACATTTTCAATTCCCCATGCACCTAAATAATCATTGGCTGTCAAAGTATAATAACCCATTGTTCCAGCTTTATAGTTGTAAGTAATCTTAGCAGCAGAACCTTTGTTCTCGCCAATATACTTCGTTTTTAGCAAGTAAGGAATTGTAGTTGATGCCGGAGCACCTATGGAAAACACTTTGTTGGTGGTTAGTGAATTTGCAGTTACAGAGTCAACTTTAGTCTTATTCTTTTTAAGAGCTGCTGCAATAGTTGCAAAATCACCATCTGTAATTGTATATGAGTAAGTGTTGACAGCAGTCGATTTGCTAAGCTCATCAAGATTATCAAAGCTTTTCATATAATCGCAGGACGAAAAAAGCAAGGCTGCAATTACGGTTGTAAGAAATATATTCTTTTTCATTTTGATTACTTTAAAGTGGTTTAATAATGATTAGAAGCGTACTTTTAGTGAGATTGAATAGGTTCTTCCGAATCCATACATAACCGCTGCATTTTTCCAGTCATCAGAAGGTGTTGCGGTTGGAGTTAAATCCTTGGCATCGGTGATATAGGTTTGATTTAAAATATTTTCGATGTTTCCGTAAAGAGTTGCATCAAGGCCGTTGATTTTAAATTTGTAGTTGGCATTGAAATCTATTATGCCTACATCGGGTATCATCCATGGTGTAACATAAGTTGTTGTTCCTGCATTTGCTGAAACGGTGTAAGCGGCGTAATTACGTCCATAGAAAGTGTAGTCAAGTCCGGCAGAGAAACCTTCCAGAAATTTATACTTAGCTCCCAGTGCAAAAGTTGTTTGTGCAGAGTTACCAACTTTTACGCCTTTCAGGTTTAATGTTGCACTGGCATGATCGGCTGTGTATGGATCAATAATATTCCCATTTTTATCCGTAGTTGAACCACTTTCATTGACGGCTTGTCCATCTTTATTATAAAAATATCCGGTTGCATTGCTATTGTATTTCCAATCACCTAATGAAGCCATACCGGTAATTTCCAAATTTTTAATTGGCTTTGCAACAAAATCGAATTCAATACCTTTGTGGAGCTCGTCTAAGCCTGATATGTTTACAATACCATCATCAGAACTGGAACCTAATGTTTTTACCATAGTTTTATCCATCCAACTTGTACTATATGCATTTAAATTGGCAGTAAAGTATTTGGATTTAAAGCCATAACCTAATTCTGCTGAAAATACTTTCTCGTTAATTGCATTTTTGTTTACTGCGTTGCTGGTGTGGATAGTGGCAAAATATCCTCCTGACTCAAATGGAGCGCGTGAGATATAACCAACATTAGCAAAAAGATTGTTATGCTCGTCAAGATTGTAGTTTGCCCCCGTTTTAGCTGTGAATCCAATAAAGCTTTTGCTTGCGGATTTTTCATTGTCATAATAAAAACGATCTACTTTCCAGTATGTGCTGTTAGAAAGTGAGCCGGCAACAAATACGTTTAATTTGTCTTTGGAGTATTCAAGCTGGCTAAAACCACCTTCTTGAACTACGTAACCTGTGTTGTCGCGATAAACTATGTCGCCGACTTTCAATTTTTCGTTTACATAACTTTCAACGCCTGCATGTGATGAATATTTAATGTTTGCTCTTGCTGGATCAATATAATAATTACCTCCCATTAGATCAACAATAACAGCATCGTGTTTTCCTGCATAATATCTCATGTCAAGACCGCCTGTGAAATCAAGATCCTGTCCAAGTTTAGCATTGTATGTTGACAATAATCCTACCCATGTGTGATTGTTGCGAGAATTTGTTATAACAGCTTGAGGTCCGTTAACATTGGTTGCGTTTTCGTTTTGGAGTTTGCCGTAATCCATATACCCGTCAACTGTTCTGTATCCGGTGTTTAATGTTCCGGTAGAACTGTTTGTGCCATATAGTGCAGAACTATTATTTCCTCTCCATGCATAACCACCACCATTACCAAGTGACATATACAAAGCTGTCGACAGGCTTGATTTTTCATCGATTGTCCAGAAGTGATTTAAAGATAACTGAGGTTTATGGTAGTAATTGTAATTACCTGTTTTTTGTTGTCCATTGGCATCAAAGCCATAGGTAGGATTGAAACGTTTGCCGTCTTTTAATTTTTCCCATTCGGTTATCAGCATCATATCTCCGTTGTATCGTTGGTTGTGCCATTGCGGAGCTCCAAAAGCAGTAAAAGATAATTGATGTTTATCATTAATGATTTTAGAAATATTTACGAAATAAGAATATCCTTCAAATTGAGTTCCCTTGATATAACCATCTCCCCATGTTTTTGCACCCAAGAGCGTCATTGCCCAACCATCTTTATTTAAACCGGTAGAAACATCGAATGAAATCTTATTATATCCGTCATTTCCTGTTGCGTAGGAAACAGATCCTCCTTTTTTAGCGTCAGTTGAACGGGTTACAACATTAATAGAACCACCAACAGAAGGAGCAGCTACTTTCGAAGCACCTAAACCGCGTTGAACTTGCAAAGAACGGGTTACATCAGATAGTCCGGCCCAGTTTGACCAATAAACACCTCCCCATTCCATATCATTCATTGGAACTCCGTTGACCATGACAGCAATATTGGCTGCTTCGAAACCGCGTAGATTAACGCGTGAATCTCCATAACCACCACCTTGTTTGGTGGCGTAAATTCCTGGTGTAGATTTTAATATTTCAGGAAACTCTTGTGTTCCTAATTTCTCTTGAATTTGAACAGGATCAATAACCGAAAGTGCTACAGGAGTTTTGCGACGAACTGCAACAGACGAAGTGACCGTTACGTCATTTAATCCAATAGCCTCAGTTTCAATCGCGATTGTTCCTAAATCTGGATTTTTAGTAGAAACTTGAATAGTTTTGCTTGAGTATCCAATATAAGATATTGTAAGCTTTTGTTCTCCATTCGGAATTTTAATGGCGAAACTACCATCTAAAGATGTACTTACACCTGTTCCGGAAGCTGGATTCAATACAGTTACCCCTACTAGAGTCTCATTAGTGGCCTTGTCTACCACTATTCCTTTTACTAATCCTTGTGAAAATGAAAGTTGAGCAATCAAAATCACAACAAAAAAAGAAAAAACTTTTTTCATAAAGTTGTTGAATTAATTAAACGTAGTTTTAATTTTATTAGCAATTTCTGCAAATATAAGACTTTCTATGTTAATAACTATTTGATTAATATGAATATTTATCAACAATTTATTACAAAAAATTGGACAATGCTTGTTTTAGCAATTCGTATTAGTTGGAAAAGTTACAAATTGAAATAAATATCAAATGAAACAGCATGAAGTATGTATTTATAAAGCAATTTTACTTGTCATTTGATATTTGTTTGAAGTACTGAAATACATAGTTAATCTTTTATCTGTCTTACTTAAATCCTGAATTTTCCGAATAATGCTAGCTTTATGCAATCATAATTGTAAAAATAATAACAATATATGGAAATGGCTATTTTATCTGAAAGTTCAGTTTCAATTTAAAAAATACTATCTTTGTAATTCGATTTTTAAAGGTTTTGTTAACGATATATGGATAGTAATAAAAAGTTTATGCGCAAAGCTATAGCTTTGTCTTTGAAAAATATTGAAAATGGGGGTGGTCCATTCGGTGCAGTGATTGTAAAAGATGGAAAGATCGTTGCAACAGGTGTAAACCGGGTTACTATGAGTACTGATCCAACAGCACATGCTGAGGTTAATGCTATTCGTAAAGCTGCAAAAAAGTTAGGAACTTTTGATTTGTCCGGCTGTGAGATATATACATCGTGTGAGCCTTGTCCAATGTGTTTGGGAGCCGTTTATTGGGCGCATCTGGATAAAATGTATTATGGAAATACGAAAACCGATGCTAAAAATATTGGTTTCGACGATTCATTTATTTACGATGAAATTGAACTAAAACCAGAGAATCGCCGTTTACAAAGTGTGCAGTTATTACCCGATGAAGCTATTAAGGCCTTTGAAAGTTGGGTCAATGCTACGGATAAAGTGGAGTATTGAATTAGTTTATTGGTTGAATAATGATTAGTTTGAACTAAATTATTTTACATATTGATCAATCCCACCCCAATAGCTTAATCAGCGAATGACCTAACAACTCAATAACCGAATACCCCAATCAACTAATGAATTTAATCAACCTAATTAACTAGTCAGCCAATTAACCATTATATAATCAACCATTGACTCTTTCCGATTTTCAACAACTATATGCTCAACATCCTCAAGTAAAAGAACTTGTAAGTTGGGCTTCATCATCCGAACAGAATATAAAAATTTCTGGTTTGAGTGGATCATCGTGCGCTTTAGTAGCTGCATCACTTTTCAAAGCTCACGGTAATACCCAGGTTTTGGTGATGAATGATGCCGACGATGCCGCTTACCTTTACAATGATTTGAAGCAAATTCTTTCAACCGATGAGGTGTTTTTCTTTCCATCGTCTTATAAGCGAGCAATTAAACTCTCTCAATTGGATGCGGCTAATGAAATTCTTCGAACTGAGGTTTTGAATCGGCTTGCTAATACATCTTCACCAATTGTTGTTGTTACATATCCCGAATCGTTGATGCAAAAGGTGGTGTCAGCTGGGAGTATGCAAACACGAATGCTGCGAATGCATATAGGTGAAAGTCTCAGCCTGGATTTCGTAGTGGAAATGCTGATGGAATACGGATTTGAGCGGGTTGATTTTGTATATGAGCCGGGTCAGTTTTCCGTTCGGGGTAGTATTGTTGATATTTTCTCGTATGCCAATGAATTACCTTATCGATGTGATTTCTTTGGTGACGAGATTGAGACCATTCGGGTTTTTGATATAGAAACTCAACTCTCACAAGAGAAAAAATCAGAGATAATTATAATTCCTGATTTACAGCGTGATACCGAATCTCCTCATGTGTCTTTTTTTGAATTTATTCCGGCAAAAACCTGGATTAGTTTTGCGAATACTGCTTTTGTACGGGAAAGAATAAGCCTGTTATACAATGACGCGTTGGTTAAAGCTAATGAAACAGGGCATAAAACTCCAAATTTATTGCACGTTCAGATTACGGGCGAACAGTTTGTCGAACAAGTTCAACGTTTTAGAATTATAGAGTGGAATGATAAAGCGTATTTCCAGCACAAATCGGCGATTGGGTTTAATACTTCACCACAGCCCATTTTTCATAAAAACTTTGATTTAGTATCTGATAATCTAAGACAAAAACTGAACGAAGGTTACAAGCTTTATATTCTTAGCGATAGTGTTAAACAAACTGATCGTATAGCTGCTATTTTTTCGGACAGAGGTGACGATATACCATTTCAACCGATAAAGAATACCTTGCACGAGGGATTTATTGATCATGATTTATCCTTATTGTGTTACACAGACCATCAGATTTTTGATCGTTTCCATAAGTTTCAGCTTAAGACGGATAAAACCAGACTTGGAAAAGTTGTCATGACTCTTAAGGAGCTGAATCAGTTTCAAATTGGTGATTATATGGTGCATGTTGATCATGGTGTAGGTACATTTGGAGGATTGATAAAGACCAACGTGAATGGGAAGATGCAGGAAATGGTAAAACTCGTTTACAAGGACGATGATATTATTTTTGTAAGTATCCATGCACTTCACCGTATATCGAAATACAAGGGAAAAGAAGGTGAATCGCCCCGCATCAATAAACTTGGTTCAGGAGCGTGGGAACGATTAAAAGAACGCACAAAGTCAAAAGTAAAAGATATAGCTCGTGAGCTTATCAAGTTATATGCAAAACGAAAAGCGGAGCAGGGCTTTCAGTTTTCGCCGGACAGTTATTTGCAGCAAGAGCTGGAGGCTTCTTTTATATATGAAGATACGCCCGATCAGATAAAATCTACTGCAGATGTAAAAAAAGATATGGAATCGACATTGCCCATGGACAGGTTGGTTTGTGGCGATGTGGGCTTTGGCAAAACCGAGGTGGCTATTCGGGCGGCATTTAAGGCTGTTGCTGACAGTAAGCAGGTTGCAGTGCTTGTTCCTACCACTGTACTTGCTTTGCAGCACTATAATACGTTTAAAGATCGTTTGAAGGATTTTCCGTGTACTATAGAGTATCTCAGTCGGGCTCGCACGGC
>Ga0302215_10001638_pt1 | contig 15781 bp, 18 predicted proteins | sample II_Fen_N3_1_FD_194580 | JGI IMG/M metagenome (GOLD analysis project Ga0302215, IMG submission 194580) | Peat permafrost microbial communities from Stordalen Mire near Abisko, Sweden - II_Fen_N3_1 | ecosystem: Environmental > Terrestrial > Soil > Wetlands > Permafrost | place: Sweden: Abisko...
TGGTATTTCTCTCTTTTCTTCGTTACCTGAAGATCAACAATGTCTCCGGGAATTACAAGTGTGGTAAACACAACAATGCCATCAACTTTGGCGATAGCTTTCCCTTCAGATCCGATATCGGTGATCTCCACATTTTCGTGGAGCGGTAGTGGTTTATTTCCTCTGCTCAAAACGTTATATTTGAAATTTCTGCAAAGATAGAAATTGATTCCTGACACAAAGGGTCTGTTATGCAATAAGATTTGTAGATTTCCCGCTATCCATCATTGCCGTAGTTAAAATAGTTGTGCTTGTGTCCTACAGGTTTGACCTTACCAATAGCCGGATCAATTTTGCTTTATACCCGATTTATCTTGCTGCCCCAACGATGAAAATTGCTTTACACGAGATTGACCTTGCTGAAAGCTGGATATGTTTTGCTTTACACAAGATGGACTTTGCTTTACTATAGATGTTAATTGCTTTACGCAAGATGTATAATGCTTCGACAAAGACAGGCATTGCTTTACACAAGATTGGTCTTGCTGAGCCGTTGATAAGCATTGCTTTACATTGGACAGACATTGCAAATGCCAGGATGGTGATTGCCCGTACAGCAAGGACAACCTATCATCAGGGAAAGCTATATAACCGGACTCTTTCAGGCAACTACCCTGGTCATAAGATGGATCAAATTGTAAATTGAATAACAACAATCAGGTGCTTATCCCTCCATTTGCATTGAGCATGTCCGAAACGCTCCAAATTTTGGTATCTTTGCCGCAATGTTTTAAGCGCTTTTGGAATCGGTCTAGTGAATTGAATTATTGTCCGATCGGTCATCCGAAACGTGAATTTATTTTTGTATTTGAGTAAGAATCATGAGCGTTTCAGTAGAGGAATTGTACGTCGAGTTTGGCGGGTTTGAGCTTTTTAAGCATGTTAATTTTATTGTGAATCCGCGCGACCGTATTGGCCTGGCGGGAAGGAATGGTGCAGGTAAATCCACTTTGTTAAAAATATTTGCAGGTGTACAGACCCCGACCTCGGGGCGTGTTGTTGTTCCGCGTGATATTACAGTTGGGTACCTTCCACAGCAAATGGAGCTTGCCGATTCGAGAACACTCATGGAAGAAGCTGTTACAGCATTCGCTGAAATTCAGCAACTCGAAAAACATATCGAGTTTCTCAATACTGAGCTTTCGGTTCGTGAAGATTACGAATCGGCTGAGTATGAAAGTATCATTAATGATATGCACGAGTCGAATGAACGCTTCCACATGATGGGTGGCAACAATTTTCACGTTGATATTGAGCAGACATTGATTGGTCTTGGTTTCGAACGGACAGATTTCGATCGGGCAACGTCGGAGTTTTCGGGTGGATGGAGAATGAGGATCGAATTGGCAAAAATTCTGCTGAAGAAACCCAATGTTTTTCTGCTTGATGAGCCGACCAATCACCTTGATATTGAGTCAATCGAATGGCTCGAAAGCTTTCTGAAGGATTACCAGGGTGCAGTAGTGCTCGTCTCGCATGACCGGGCTTTTCTGGATAATGTGACTAACCGTACGGTAGAAATCAGCCTTGGAAAGATCTACGATTACAAAGTTAATTACAGTAAATACCTTGTACTGCGTAAAGAACGGCGCGAACAGCAAATGGCAGCCTTTGTAAATCAGCAAAAAATGATTCAGGGAACTGAGGATTTCATTGCGCGGTTCAGGTATAAAGCTACAAAGTCAGTGCAGGTTCAATCGCGTATTAAGCAATTGGATAAAGTTGACCGGATCGAGATTGATGAAGAGGATAACCGCTCTTTGAATATTAAGTTTCCACCCTCGCCCCGCTCGGGAAATATTGTTTTCGAAGGAAAAGGGGTGAGTAAAAGTTATGGTGATAAATTGGTTCTTGATGATGTTGATCTTACGCTCGAGAGGGGAGACCGCATCGCTTTCGTTGGCAAGAACGGCGAAGGAAAGAGTACAATGGCCCGGATTATTATGCAGGACCTGGATTGTACCGGAGAACAAAAGCTGGGATACAATGTTAAAATAGGATATTTCGCACAGAATCAGGCTTCGGCATTAAACGAAGAACTCACAGCCTTTGAAACAATTGATGAGATGGCAGTGGGTGATATACGGACGAAAATCAGGGATATTTTAGGTGCATTTATGTTTTCGGGACAGGATGCTGATAAAAAGGTAAAAGTGCTTTCAGGTGGTGAACGCTCACGCCTGGCAATGATCAGATTGCTGCTTGAGCCGGTTAATTTTCTGGTTTTGGATGAGCCAACCAACCATTTGGATATTCATTCCAAAGGATTACTGAAACAGGCCTTAATTGATTTTGACGGAACACTGCTTGTCGTGTCGCATGACCGTGAGTTCCTTGATGGCTTGGTTGATACCGTTTACGAATTCAGACATCACAAGACCCGCCAGCACCTGGGTGGCGTTTATGAATTCCTTCGAAAGAGGAAATTAGAATCGCTGCGCGAATTGGAAATCTCCACCCCACAGAAAAAAGAAAAAAAAGAGGTTGTAAAAGAAGTCGTGACGGTGAGTTTTGAAGAGCGAAAAGAGATTAACAAGATGATCAGCCGTGTCGAAAAGCAAATCAGCGAATCCGAATATCAGATTTCGAAACTCGAAGAGGAAATTGCAGTAATGGATAAAAAGCTGGCCGATCCGTCAACGATTGATAATGGTTCACTCTTTAATACCTACGGTGCAAGTAAAAAACAGGTTGAAAAAGAAATGAAGAATTGGGAATCGCTCAATGACGAACTTAAGGAGTGGATGGAAAAGAGAACGTGGTAGTTGAGAAGGAGAGAAGGCGATAACCTAAACTGGTTGCAAATTGTTAGTTGCCAGGTAATGATCCCTAAATTTATTACAGATATACAAAAGAAAAAGAAATGGAAAAGACAGATTATATTTTTGGAATGCATACCATTATTGAGGCAATCCTTTCGGGCAAAGAGATTGAAAAGATATTGGTGAAAAAAGGTTTGAATGGCGAATTGTACCATGAACTGATGGATTTGGTTCACCAGATGCAAATTCCGCTTCAGTTGGTTCCCGTTGAAAAGATTGACCGCGTAACCCGCAAAAATCATCAGGGTGTTCTGGCTTTTATCTCACCAATCGCTTACCAGAATATAGAAGAGATCATCCCAAGATTATATGAAGAGGGAAAAGTTCCATTAATTCTGATTTTGGATGAGGTGACTGATGTGCGCAATTTTGGTGCAATCACAAGGTCTGCTGAGGTCGCAGGAGTAAATGCGATTATTATACCCGAAAAGGGATCGGCACAAATCAATGCTGACGCGATAAAAACATCAGCGGGAGCGTTGCACCTTATTCCGGTATGCAGGACAAAAAGTCTTTTGAGTGTTGTTAAGTATTTGAAAAATAGTGGTCTTAATATTATCGCGGCAACCGATAAAGGGGATAAATCTTACTTTGATGTCAATATGAAAGATCCCGTAGCGATTATCCTTGGCTCCGAAGATTTGGGGATCCAGGGCGATTTACTCAAAGTTTCAGACGAGTGGGCGAAGATTCCACAGTTTGGTCAGATTAAGTCATTGAATGTTTCGGTTGCTGCCGGGATCATGGTTTTCGAAGCAATCAGACAGCGTTCGTAATCCGTTTATGAAAAAATCGGAACCTGGCGCTTAAACGTCTCCTCCAACGAAATAAATGTTTCGGTGCTCGACACACCTGGGATCCGTTGAATCTTTTCACTTAGGATCTCTTTGAGGTGCTCGTTATCGCGGGCGTAAACTTTTATAAAGATAGCATACTGCCCGGTTGTGTAGTGACACTCAACAATTTCATTGATGGCATTGAGTTGTTCTGCAACTTCATGAAACAACCCCCCTTTCTCGAGGAAAATTCCAACATAGGTGCAAGTCCGGTAATCAATTTTCTTCGGATCAATGTAGTAGCCCGAACCGGTAATTACCCCCATTTCAATCATCCTGTTAACACGTTGGTGAACTGCAGCCCTGGATATTCCGGAATCGGTAGCTACGTCTTTAAACGGAATCCTGGCATTTTTGGTGATGATGTCCAGAATGTGAAGATCAGTTTCGTCAAGTTGATTTCGTAGTGTCATCTTAATTTTGTTTTTCTTTACCCAAATATAGGTTTCTTTCGCATTCATTTCTTTATACTTTGACAAAGTAATCAAAAAACAGGAGTTTTTTCTGATTTGTAGGATTCTTCCACCCTAATAATCTTGCAGAATGATATATTTTCACGCTATTCGGCAAGTTCGCCGAAAAACAAAAAAACGAATAACCATTTAATAGTTGTATCATTATCAAAGAATAATTCAGGTTGGAATTATTCTTTGGTAGCGTTCATCATATTTCTAATAGAAGGGGAAATCATATGTGTTTTTCAGCTGAGGCAAGTTTTGCAGGTGGAATAGTCATTTCAATTATAGGTATTGCAACGATTACAAAAGTTCACAAGCCATCACAACTCGTATTTGCAAGTATTCCATTATTCTTTGGTATTCAACAATTTGCTGAAGGTTTTTTGTGGTTGACGCTACCAAATCCGGATGCAATTATTGCTCAGAAATTTGCGACTTATCTGTTTTTAATAATGGCTGATTTTCTTTGGCCAATGATGATTCCTCTTGCTGTTTTATTGATGGAAAAGAACGAGAAAAAGAAACGAATTCTTAGGGTATTTGCTATTACTGGCTTATTGCTGTCGCTTTATTATGCTTTTTGTTTGATCTCTTTTAATATCTACCCTCAAATTAGTGGTTATCATATCCTCTATAAAACAGATTTTCCCAAGTCTTTGGCAATGATTGCCTTTGCAATCTATTTAATTGTCACAATTATCCCTCTTTTTGTTTCGAGTATTCAACGAACGCACTTGTTGGGGGCATTGATGTTCTTATCCTGCCTGATTACTGCAATATTTTTCAGACAATATCTCACTTCGGTATGGTGCTTTTTTGCAGCATTAATAAGCGTGGTGATCTTCTGGATACTGAGTGATTCGAAAAGGAGATTTGCCTTCGATAAACTGAATTTGCTAAAAGCAGTTCAAGTCAAATTGCCATAAAGCATAATCTTTGTTTGATCAACCTGAATCTTGAAGATTCAAGTTGGTTAACCAGGAATAGTAAGCCTTGTTGATTATGGAATATGTGGCTTTACCGAATTAACGAAGATATGGAATAACAGAGTATCTGCGCAAATTTGAAACGGAAATTAATTTTTAAATGGGGAATATTCAAATAAAACACAGTCAAATATGAAAGAATGGTTAATAATGATAGAATAGAACTATTATTATGCAATTAAAATTGAAAATAGGTGATAAATTTGGGGTGTCTTTCGGAAATATTCCATTTTGTAGCTTTCTGATATTTATTTGTCAGGATACTTTGGAATATGCTGGCTGGTATAATAACTCTAAAAGCAGAACATAAATGAAAAAGAGCTGGATTGTCGTAATTATTCTGTGTCTACTGGTCTCGTTATTTGGTGTTTATATCTCTGGACTAAGTTCCGTAGATATTGATCCTAAAATTGTACCTGGAGATGTCGCCTGGATGCTCACATCAACGGCGCTCGTGTTGCTCATGACTCCGGGACTTGCTTTCTTTTATGGTGGAATGATTCAACCCAAGAATATTCTTTCTACTATGCTACAGAGTTTCATTGCCATGGGAATTGTTAGCATTATCTGGGTTTTTGTTGGATTTAGTCTCGCTTTTGGTGACAGTATTGGTCCTGAAAAATTTGGGTTAATCGGCAATCCCCTCACTTTTTTCATGTTCAAGGGGGTAGGCGGCTTTACCAATCCGTTGTTGTCTCCTACAATTCCGCTTGCGCTGTTTGCAATGTTCCAGTTAAAGTTTGCCATTATAACACCTGCATTAATCACTGGTTCGTTTGCCGGCAGAGTCCGTTTCAGTGCGTATATTCTTTTTATGTCGTTGTTTGTGATCTTTATCTACTGCCCCCTGGCGCACTGGACATGGCATCCCAATGGTTTCTTGCGAAATTGGGGCGTGCTTGATTTTGCAGGAGGGACTGTGGTACATATGTCAGCAGGGTTTGCCGCACTCGCCGGTGCAATGTTTTTGGGTCCGCGACGCGATTATACACAAACCTTTCATCCTGCAAATATTCCATTTGTATTGTTAGGCGCTGGCATGTTATGGTTCGGATGGTTTGGCTTTAATGCCGGTTCTGCGTTGGCTGCAAATTCCGTCGCAGTTACTGCATTAGTAAATACGAATACGGCTTCTGCAGCGGCTATGCTTGGTTACCTGATGTTAGATGCTGCGATGGGCAGAAAGCCATCTGCAATGGGAGCCGCTATCGGTTTGGTTGTTGGTTTAGTAGCAATTACTCCTGCAGCAGGATTTGTAAATGTTGGAGCCAGTATTTTTATAGGATTAGCTGCATCAATAATCTGTAATATTGCTATTCATTACCGTTCAATGACTTCTGTTGATGATACTCTTGATGTATTTCCCGCTCACGGAATGGGAGGAATATCGGGAATGGTCTTCACCGGAGTTTTTGCTCAGGGTGTGGGACTCTTCTACGGAGAATATCGCACCTTTTTGTTCCACTTGTTGGCCTTGTTAGTGGTTGGGATTTTCACATTTGGAGGTTCTTATTTACTTTATCGTTTGACAGATCTGATTATTCCAATGCGCGTTTCCCCAAAATCCGAGCGGCTCGGATTGGATATTACTCAACATGATGAATCATATGCATTTGAATATAAATCGGAGTAGTTCTAATATCCTTAATCGTTGTGGGGATGAGATTGTCGTTTTGAATGCTGGAATTTTCCTGTGATTAGTATGTTTAAAATAGTTGCCGTGCAAGTTATTGATTGAGTTCCTTTAGTTTTTCCCCAAGATCAGCCAGGTATTCCGGTGAAGCATTATTGTTTTGGGCCAAATCAATGACTGATCGTAGATAAGCCGATGCCGTCTTCTTATCCCCGTTCATTGCGTAAGCTTGTGCTAAACTCCTTCCGGCAGACATTATGATTTCGGTTGAGCTTCCTTTATGAACTAAGGCTCTGTCTGCATATTCCATACCTTCATTAATATTGCGCAGTTTTGCATCAGGGCAGCCGATCAGCAATGAACCTAGCTTTCCCAGCAGGTATGGTTCATTGGGATGGTTTTCAAGTGCTTTTCTGTAAAGGTTAATGTATTTTTCCCAGGATTTTTGCTTTGAAAAGATATTTCCCAGCATTTCTATAGTTGCTAAATCCGCAGGATCACCTTTAAATGACTTCTCAAATAAGTCTAAGGCCAGTTGTGATTTTCCATCCCGTTCTGCTAACATTCCCGCCAGTTGCTGTACTTTAGGTTTAGAAGGAGCCAGTTTGTTCAGCGCTGCCATGTAGGTACCAGCCTTTTCAACTTCACCCATTGTTAACAGGATATAAACGCCATTGGAAAGTACTTCAATGTTGTTTTTGTCTTTTTCAAGCAGTTTATTCATGTATTCAAGTGATTTTTCTTTCATCCCTGCATTGAAAAGAACCAATGCAAGATTCGCCTGTAATTCCGGTTCATTGGGTTTGAGCTTTACCGCCTGCTGGTAGTATACTAAAGCTTGCATAAATGCTTCGTTCTCATCCAAAAGGTCGGCGACCTCCTTAATCTCAACGCTATCGTCCTTGTAATAGTCAAGATGTTTTTCAAGAAATGGTAAAGCCTGTTGGACTGCTCCCATTTTTAAAAAGATTTTAATTGCCTTTGAAACTAGATATTTGTTTTCGGGCATTACACTTATTGCATTAGTTAGTAATTTGATTGCCCATCTGGGATAAACATTTCTTTCTGCCTCATCAATTTGTTTCAGAAGATAAAGATCCGATTTTGAAAGTAAAGAAACTCTATCGATAAGCGTATCGATGGGTGAAGCACTGATGATGAGGTCGTTCGCCTGCGTTGAGTATTTATCGCTTAATTGTTTATTGCCTTTGGTATTGTAAATATTCCCAAGCAGCCTGTAGGCAGCCCCAAATTTTCGGTTTTCCTTCAGTATTTCAAGAAGTGCTTTTTCTGCAAGTTCCGTTTTTCCTGAATTCAAATAAATCCTGGCGAGTTGATATTTCGCATAAATACGTAATGGATAATAGTCAACCCGTGTTGTTGGAGTCTCTACCCAGTTCTTTTCCTTCAGGGAAGCAATTCTTTTAAAAGCTAACTCTGCCTTTTCGCTGGATCCCATATTTTGATAACATTCACCTATGTAATACCATGCAAGGTTAGCCTTAGGGTTTTCTTCAACAACGGTTTCAAAGTTCTTGATGGAATTTTCCTGGTCCCCCATTTCTTTATTCAGATATCCAAGATTATAACTCCAAATCCAGTTTGATTTATTTTTCTTAATGGCCAGTTTGTAACATAACGCTGCATTTTCGTAATTTGAATTGGAGTGGTAGACCATCCCCAGCATGCCCAAATTATCGGCAGATGGATTACGATATGCTTTCTTTGATGCAGTGGTTATTTGATTTCGAATAGAATCGGAGACAAGCTTATCTGGCAAAGGTGGAATTTGGCTTCGGTAAGGAATGTCCAGGATCACCTTAAACAGTATTAATAGTACAACTCCCCCAGCAATATATATAGCAATTTTTTTTCCTGTGAACATTCTTTTTAAGTTTAGAAGGCTAAAAATATAAAAATTTATTGGTTGATCAATTTAATAATTTATTGCACAGTTACTCTGCTGAAATCTAACGCAGATATGGTGCTAATTTTATTAAAGTTTTGTTTTTTTGAAAATTAATGTTCTGTGATTAGCGGCTTAAATAGAGATAATGTAAGTTGACTTATGTCTATGGTGCCCATTGCAAAGGTGAATTTGATTCCAAAGATATAATCAACCAAGGTGTTGCATTGTCCAACATGTCTTTTTATTCGGGCTCTTCTGATGTTTTAAATATGGGTTGAATATTATAACGATTTTTGGAGACTTTTTCCCAAATAATATCCCTGTCTGTAAGGGGTGGCCGATCAACTGATTTATATCCGATCCCTACGATTGAAAGCACCTCAAGTCTTTCTGGAATATTAAAATGTTCGTGTATGTATTCATTAGAGGTGATATCGTCGTTAAAATACCTGCGATGAATCTGAACCCAACATGAACCAAGTCCAAGTGCTTCTGCTTCCAATTGGATAAAGATAGAGGCAATAGAACAGTCTTCAATCCATACGTCACTCTTGGTTTTGTCTCCGGTGATGATTATAGCCAGTGGGGCATGTTTAAGCAGAGATGCGCCATGTGGTTTTGCTCCTGCGAGTAGTTCCAGCAGCGACTTGTCATCAACAACAATAAACTCCCATGGACGACATCCTTTTGAAGATGGCGCAAGTAAAGCTGCTGTAAGTAGTTTTTTAATCTTCTCTTCTTCAACTTCCTTATCCTGGAATTTTCGGGTACTTCGTCGATTGTAAAAGATATCAAGCATATTAGATCAGGTTTTCTGCAAAATTAAAAACCTTATGTGATCTTTAACAAAAAAAAGCCATCCTTTTTTTGGATGGCTTTAATATTTTTGAAGGATAAAAATTACTGCAATAGATGCTTGTAGTTAGTGTTTATTAAATCAGGAAGATAGCTTGCTATAAGATTGAGTGCAGTTGCATTGTCTACTTGCTCCGAACTAATCACTTTCTGGTTGCCTAATTCATTTTGATTCAATATTTGCGAAAGGATCTGAGCCGCCACCTGAGCGTTGCCAGCTTTTATCATCCTGGCACCGAACCCATTTTTGTTTACCACGTAAGCGATCTCAAAAAATTTGCTACGAACCGTATATTCTCTTTCGCCTTTAATTTCTGACATCGTGATTTTAAAAGCGTTCTCGGATTCGGAATATTTGAGGTCCCATGCTGACGAATTTGCGGAATTGTCGGCCGAAGTAATTGTGAAACTTTCGGTAACCGCTGCAGTTACATTAAAGGGATTGCCAACAAGGCAGATCACGATTGAAAATACAAAAATCATACTTACTTTTCCCAAAATACAACTAATTGATTTCATTTTTTTTGTTTATTATATGTTTGCTTTCAATTTGTAATTATATGGCAAAGTAAATGGTTTTTTATTTGCTTTCAATATATTTGGTAAAGTATTTTAGACAAGCAATATTTATCCTAATAATGGACTGAAATACTTTAAAATAAATGAATTGCAATAAAATGCTTCTTCTCTTCAAATGCTGTCAATAAAGATTGGATTGAAAATTAAATTCGACATATACTTACGAAATGAAAGTTGCATGTTATACAACATGTTTCCATTGTTGGTCATTTTATAATGTTGCATATCAGGCGTAGATTAAGTTTGGAGTTGTTATAAATGCAAGAATTCAGATAAGAAACTATGGATATTCAGAGATATTCTATAACTAATACGGAATTGTAACCAATATTCAATGAAACTGTAAGTAGCTTCAAACAAAAAAAACCGAACTAGCTCTAAACTAATCCGGATTCGGCTATAAAACAAATTATTTAGTTCTTGAAAAGTGTTTTAATGTTTGACTGTTCTGACAAAAAGCTGGTCGAAAAACCATAGGGCAATAATAGCCAGCGTACCAACTGCCACAGCAGGAGAGATGCTATTTAATTGACCAAATAGGTGACTGATGGGTTCGAAAAGCTGTGCCAGATCTAAACCATAAACTGTTTTCGGTTGAGAGATTGATTCTGGTCCTGCAAGCAACGATGAATGAAGTGAAAGCAGGATACTTGTCAGTAAAACCGCAATCAATCCTAACGTCCACCAACCTTTCTTGCTGATTATTGGCTGATACTTAATTGGATTAAGGGTCCATTCCGACATTACCCTTTGCATCACCTTAACCGCAAAATCCGGTGATGGTTGTTCTGCGGGTAACTCTTTAAACCATTGCTTCATTATATCTTTCTGATTCATAATATTGAAATTACTTCATCCTTTAAAATAACCTTTAACTCCTGAAGAAGTTTTTTTCGACTTCTGTGAATTTTTACTTTTACATTTGAAACTGTCATTCCAGTAATCGAACTTACTTCCTCCATCGAAAAATCGTCGTAGTAATACATTTTTAACAATGCTCTTTCCTCCGGGTCGAGTCTTTCCAGACCAGTTTGAAGATATTTCTGTCTGTCTTCAGTATTCAGCTGCCCGACAGCGCTTTCTGTTGAAAACAATTCTGAATCCGAAATTTTAACATCCTCAATCTTTACTTCCACATTTTTACGTGTCCTTAATTTTGAGATTGACGTGTTATAGACAATCCGAAAAAACCAAGTTTTAAAAGTGGAACTACTTTGAAAAGAACGTAGCGAATTATATGCTTTAATAAATGCATCCTGAGCTGCTTCTTCGGCGTCTTCTCTCTGATTAAGCAGTTTCATTGAGAGTGAGAATGCTAAATGACTATATTTTTCCACCAATTGTGAAAAAGATCCCGAGTCACCTTTCAGAATCTCCCGAATATAATATTCATCTGTTTTCTTCTCCATCTGCAAATTAGACGAAACACCTCGGTTTAAGGTTACAAACTTTAAAACCTAAAATTACAATAAAGATGGAATAAATGGAAAAATGTTGCAAATAATTAATTCAGATTAGTATTACTAATCCCATTTTAATTGTCATCGATACGAAGAAATTGAATGCAATATTGTTATAGGTGAAATTTATATTCCGTCTGATGTAATTGAAAGATGATATTATTAGTAAAAAGACTCATAATATATTTAGTAGAATTTGATGGAAATTTATTTCTGCGAATTTTGTAACCGCACCAATATTCCCTGCGTCAAATGGGCAAATGTCAAACCTTTAAAAACAAATATTATGGGACCTTTTTTAACTGGGATATTAATTGTCCTCGGATTTTTTGCAATGATTTTCGGTATTGTATATATGGGCATTACGTCGCGTAACCGCGAGCGGATGGCGTTGATTGAGAGAGGTGCTGATCCGACACTCTTTGAAACGCAGAAAAAAGCCTCTGGTGGAATTATGAAGGTTGGCCTGTTCTTTTTAGGTATTGGTTTCGGCATTGTAGTGGCCTACCTTTTATCGTCTGGCGGAGGAATGGAAGAAGGTGCAGCTTACCCTGCTATGATCTTCGTTTTTGGTGGAATTGCGTTAATTGTCTCACATTTATGGCAACGTAAACAGGACAAAGAAGACGCTGTAAAAGTTTAGTTTTAGTTTATAAAATTTGATTAAAAGAAAGCCTGTTATCAGGCTTTCTTTTATTTGGTGTTTTCGATGATTGCTGACCTGATTGCTTTTTGACAGACCGGACAAAAAGCGGAAGTTTCGTTTGATTTCATTCGACAATCTTCCATAGGACTATAAATCCCTTTGGCGCTGTAACCTCCGCCTTCGAATGCTCCGACATTTGACATGTATTTCTCATTTCGTGGAGTTGGGACAGGTGTATTTTTATCAATCATTCCCTTCCATTTTGAGGAGAAATCAACCATTGTTGTTAGGTTCGGTTCCCAAGGCTCGACCTTAAGATTATAATAATCGTCATAGGCTACTTCTGAGGTGTAGTATTCGTCGGCCAGGCCTGCAAAACCGTGGCCAAATTCATGAACAAATACCTTTGATGAGAGTTTGTGGTCGGAAGTGCAAACTGTTACAAAATTGTAAAAACCACCACCCCCATAACGTGTAGAATTTACAAGAACATAAAGCTGGTCATATGGTACAACGGCAGCCATATTATGGATCGTTTTCATATCAGATGTTGTAAGGTATCTTGATACGTCGAAAGTGTAAAATGAACTATTGAACAGTGTGTTACGGTAGATGTGCTCTCCAGGAATATCAGTGCCGGATTCAAAAGAAGCCGTTTTTAGTGCATAAATGTTAAAATAGTCCTTCATTTGCGAAAACGGTTCAACGACGAAAAGAGAATCTGTCAGTCTTTTAGCATCGTTTATAAATTTCCCCATCTCTTCCTCAGTGTAACCTTCTGCCAAAATCGCAATGTCAATCTTATGTGATGGATCGCCCGAATAACGAATTTTCTCAACCGGAATATTTATTGGGTTCTCATTATTAATGAAATAGTTATCGGGCTTAATAGTTGTCGAATAAATTTCATCGAATTTGCCGTTTCGATCTCTCTTTTCAATTTTTAGGAGGATACTATTTTTAGGGAAAGGGAATCTGATCACCTGATAGAACGCTTTATTCATGACTTTTGCCTCAGCTGTGGACTGCCATTCCTGAAAAAGAGGCGAAAATCCTTTTGAGAAAATGAGCTCTTTGCTTTTTTCGTCATACACCCGGAAACGATAAGTGCCGTAATTCATATTATCTATCAGCGCATTGTGAGATCCCCCCCACATCTTTTCTTTTTTGATTTCACAGGGCATCACCGTTGTTGAGGTTTGGTTTCCCGACAGGAGATAGTCGAAGCGCAAAACCTCGTCCGTGAAAAAGTTATCGAACACTGGTGTTCCCCATACAGAAATGGGAGCAAAAAGCAGGATAATCCTAAATAAAAGTTTCTTCATGATGTTCATCTTTCGTTACTTTTGCAACGATGATTCAAAACTAACGATTTTTGATTTATAAATATTTTATGCATGTCTGTATTTTACGAATATATTAAGGAGTTATTTCTGAGCACTGGAATTTTACCACGTTTGGCTATTCATGCAGCGGCCTTAAGTACCTTTACGGTAATGGTTGTATTGGCAGCGATCGTTTTTCTGATCACCAGACTGATCGTTGTGAAAATAATTGGGAGGATTGTCCTACGTACAAAAGGTATTTGGGACGACACATTATTTGCTCATCGGGTTTTTCATGTTTTGGTCCATATTATTCCGGCTATAATCATTTATAGTTCTTCTGGTTATGCAGGTGAGGATATCAAATTGCTTCCGACACTAATTAAAGGATTGGCACAGATTTATCTTTCCGTAATAGTAGTGACGGCATTTAATCGTTTTCTGAATGCAGGGCAGGAAATTTACAACACTTATCCTTACGCTAAAGATCGTCCGATTAAAGGTTATATCCAGTTGATGAAGATCCTGGTTTACTTTTTTGGGGCAATTTTTATTGTGGCAGTGCTTTTTGAGAAAGACCCGTCAAGCCTGTTTGCCGGTTTAGGAGCATTAGCTGCTGTATTAATGTTCGTATTTAAGGATCCAATTCTGGGTTTTGTGGCAAGTATTCAGCTGGCTGCTAACAATATGCTTAAGCCAGGCGATTGGATTACAGTCCCTAAATTCGATGTTGACGGAACGGTATACGACATTTCCCTTACAACGGTAAAAGTGCAAAACTGGGATAAAACGATTACAACAATTCCAACTTATGCTCTGGTTTCGGAATCAGTCACTAATTGGATTGGAATGCTGGAATCAGGAGGGCGTCGTATTCAACGCTCAGTAAATATTGATATATCAAGCATTCATTTAAGTGATCAAAAAATGCTGGACCACCTCAACAAGTTGCCAAGGTTCAAGGAATTTCTAACTGCTGAACCTTCGAATGGTGATGATTATGTGAGTGATGTAAACATTGGTGAATTTAAAATGTCAGTTTTTGCTACTCCAACTAACCTGGCGTTGTTTAAGCGGTATTTAGAGGGTTATTGTCTGGCTCATCCTGGAATCCATGATAGTATGACCCGAATTGTCAGGTTTCTGCAATCGACAGAAAAAGGCCTGCCAATTGAAGTTATTGTATTCAGCAGGGTGCAGGAGAGTAATCTTTATGAGGCACTCCAAGCCGAAATATTTGATCATATTTTTGCTATCCTCCCTGAATTTGGTCTGCGAGTGTTTCAAAATCCTTCTGGAAGTTACATCGTATCTGACAATCAATCCAAAGAACCATTACAGTAATGATTTATTAGAAGCCGATCACATTGCATAGAAACACTTGCATTGGGAAAACCAACACAATGTATGCTAGTTGATCATTTTTTATTCAATATATGAAAAATGTGAAAATATTTAGCCATTTTTGTATCAAATTGAAAGTATCGTGAAGAAGAACAATATTGAATTAGAAGAAGATTTCAAGGAACAAAGTGTTCATATTGATGATCTTGACCGGAAGATTCTCAAGTTAATAACCGCAAATGCACGAATTCCTTTTCTGGAAGTCGCCAGGGAGTGTGGCGTGTCGGGTGCTGCCATCCATCAGCGTGTACAACGATTGGTGGCAATGGGGGTAATAATTGGTTCTGAGTTTTTGGTTAGTCCGCAAAAGCTTGGTTACAATACCACTGCTTACATGGGGATCTATCTCGAAAAGGTCATTTACGATAAAAAGGTATTGAAGCAATTACGCGAAATTTTGGAAGTAGTTGAATGTCATCATACAACTGGTCAATATGCGATCTTTATCAAGATCCAAACCAAAACCAATAAGCACCTGATGAAAATAATAGATACTGACCTTCAGGCAATTGATGGAATCGCCAGAACCGAGACCTTTATCTCGTTAGAGGAAGACTTTAAACGTCAAATCCCGATCAAGTAAGCATTTCACAAACTAAATAAAACAACAAAGCCTCCCGTTATAGGAGACTTTGTTGTTTTATCCGGTAGAGATCAGAAAGGAAGATCATCCTTGTCACCCGAATCTCCGATTGGGGGAATATCCGATTCAGAATAGGGAGGAGCATTAAATGCTGTTCCGCTGCCACTGCCACTTTCAACGAGATCAACGCGGAAAGCATTAATGTTGCTGTACCACTTCTCGTTATATTCGCGCGATTCAACACTG
>Ga0302215_10001639_pt1 | contig 15764 bp, 13 predicted proteins | sample II_Fen_N3_1_FD_194580 | JGI IMG/M metagenome (GOLD analysis project Ga0302215, IMG submission 194580) | Peat permafrost microbial communities from Stordalen Mire near Abisko, Sweden - II_Fen_N3_1 | ecosystem: Environmental > Terrestrial > Soil > Wetlands > Permafrost | place: Sweden: Abisko...
TTAAACAAACAAATAAAATTGTAAAAAGTTCAGGAAACAAGCCATATGTAACAGAAATATTGACTTGTTGCAATCTGTTATTCATTTAAATATATGGATCGATCATGGAATTGAAAATTAACATTTATGTAGCATTGAAAAATTCAATTGAACAAACACTGGTTTTATAAAACTCTGTTTCAAATGAACTGTTATGACTCTTTTTTGTTATAAATGATAATCTGCAATCTTCACTAAGATAAAGCAAATATGCTAAATCAGAATGATTCAACTGTTATTAGTCATGTATCTAATTCGTCCTGGTTACACTCCTACTTTTCATATCACAACATAATCCAGTTTAGGCATAAGTTGTTGAACAACTGTGCAACGTTTTAGTCATGTCTCCTGCATCTCTTCTTTCTTTTCCGTCCGATAACCTATTCTTTTCCGTCCCATATTCTACTGATAACCCACCTTATTTATTGATATGGGTTATAGGTGGGATATAGGTGGGATATGGGAGGGATATCTATGGGATATCAAAAAAGAGGTGATTGACACCTGACGGAAGGGTAATATCGTTCCGTGTTCCGTGTTCTGTGTTTGAAGAGTTTGAAGAGTTTGAAGAGTTTGAAGGGTTTGAAGAGTTTGATGGTTTGAAGAGTTTGAAGGGTTTGATGGTTTGAAAAGTTTGAAGGGTTTGAAGGGTTTGGAAATTAAGAGAAAACATTTTAAAATATAAACCTGATGTCTTTACCACGAAAGAACCCGATTGAATTGAAATCAATCGGGTACTGACGAATGTTTTTTATACCCGGATCAGGAGCGAATCCAGGTGAGTTTATGCCAGATTCCTTCCAACGGGCCATGTTTGTGAGTCTTTAACCACCAATTACAGAAAAACCATTGGAAAACAGCGAGGGCTATACCAATAAGCAGGCAGTAAGTTGAACCGGTGTATTGGTATAATCCAAGCCCGAATCCATAATAAATCATTGAACCTAAAATGGATTGCATCATGTAATTGGATAAACTCATTTTGCCAAACGGCGTAAAAATGTCCAGAAAACCCCCTGAGAGTTTTGCATAGATAACAACAAAGCCTGAAACCAGCAAAAACATAAAGGCCATATTCGACCAGGATGTGATAATGGTTTCCATTGGACGACGAATGGCTTCGCTCTGAATCCAGGAGGATAATCCGTTTTTAAGAATAAACAAGGGAATGAATGCAAGGGTTGCAATGACTAGTGTCCTTATCCAGAACCGGGTGTTTGTGTCGGAGGTAATAAAGAGTTTCTTTCTTCCTGCCAGCATTCCCAGCATGAAGAGGGCTGATGTTTGAAATACCCGTCCGGCTTCCCAGGTCCACAAAAGTACCGCTGTTTTACCATTTGTCAGGTTACCGATCCATGTTTTTATGATGGAGTCACCGGGAATGTATTCACCTAATTTTCCAAAATAAGCCCATGATGCGGGATTTGCCATTTTAAGATCTGGATGTTGCATTCCGGATATAACATTCAGCCATTCATACGGTTGCACCATAAGGATGATGGCAATGATAAAAACTGATTTATTGCTTAATTTTGCAACAGGGATGAGGGTGAAGCCGATCAACGCGTAAATGGTGAGGATATCGCCCTGGTAAAAGGCCGAATTGATGAACCCAAAGCCAAGTAGAAGCAACAACCTCCAGGCAAAACGCCCGCGGAAATCATTTCCTTTTTTCTCCTGGTTGTTTGATTGAATAAAAAAGGTAAGCCCAAAAAGTAAGGCGAAAATGGCATATGATTTACCACCAAACAAAAAGAAGAGGGTTTCCCAGATTCCTTTATCCACAGCAGGCATCCATACCGGCAGGTTGGTTGGTGAAAAATAGAAATCAAAGTGTTCTATGTTGTGCAACAACATGATAGAAAGAATAGCAAATCCACGCAGGGCATCAACTACATGGAGGCGGGGAGACGTGATTTCGGACATAGTTTAAATTTTGACGCAAATATATATAAAATGTGTCAAAACGACAATAAGCACATTAAAAAATTCACAAGATTTGAAAAATGTACTGATTTAAGAGTAGAAGATATGCTGATTTGAAAATGGTTTGATTTGAAAATTAAGTATAGATATTGAATTTGGGTCAGAATACGGGTCGTTTATTCCAGATGCCCAAACTTCCCTTTATCCAGATCATCAAAGGCTTCAAGGATTTCCTGTTTGGTATTCATTACAAACGGACCATATGATTCGATGGGTTCATGAATGGGTTCACCGCTCAAGACAAGCACTATAGCATTCTCAGCTGACGTTAGCCGGATATCGGTACCATCGTTGGCAAACAAAACAAAGTGATCGGTTGGGGCTGCCTGATCATTCACCCTTACATTTCCTTCAATTACCAGGAAGCCTGTATTGTAAAGCCGGGGAAGTGAAAACAGCACTTCTGCTCCACTCTTTAGATGCACATTGTACATTTCTATGGGAGTAAACGTAGAAGCAATACCCAATGTCCCGTTATAATTGCCGGCTATCACTTCAACTACTGCTTTTCGGTCGGGAGATGTAAACCGGTTAAAATCACTATGTTTTAATGACTGATATTTTGGGTTACTCATTTTAAATTTTGTCGGCAAATTTACCCATATCTGAGCCATTTGAACCAACCCGCCTTTCTTACTCCATGCTTCATCCTGATACTCTTTATGCAAAACACCCGAAGCAGCTGTCATCCACTGAACGTCACCTTCATCAATAACACCACTATTCCCGGCACTGTCGTGATGGGCTACTTTACCATGATAAGCGATTGTAACGGTTTCAAAACCCCGATGAGGATGCACGCCCACTCCACGGGGCGTATCCGAAGGTGGAAATTCGATTTTAGCACCATAATCGAGCAGGAAAAAGGGACTCATACGTTTCATATCCAGCTTGCCCGGGAAGAAGTTATGGACCATGAAGGCATTTCCAACCCAATGTGGGGGTGGAGGGGCCATGATTTGTTCAATGGATCTTAAATTACTCATAATGGATTGATATTTTTGAATAAACACCTGGCAACTAATTTGGTTCGAAAAGGAATAATCATAGTTGAATTTTTTAAACTAACCATACGGTTTGATTTATGCAAAGACCAAAAATGATTGGAATGATTGGACTTTATTTCAATATTTGCAAAAACATATTTAATATTTAATTGTTTTTTAATCATAGGAAATAATATGTTATCTGGTTAAAAGGTTGATTTTTCATTAAATTCGGGAGTTTAGATATGCTTTGGTCGCTAAGTATTTATTTTTTATTCTACATTTGCAGAACAATATTAATTAATAATTAAAAATTAATAATTAAAAATTAATAATTAATAATTAATAATTTGCAGATTAATCACAATTAAGTACTTATAGTTTAATAAATAGATCATTAAATACTACAATTACTTAAGTGTCTATTGATCGATAATTATCGCTTAGATTTGACTATTATGTAGAAGGATATCCGGAAAAACTGCGTAGATGGAAAAATTCATTAAGTAAAACTTTAAATTCTAACATTATGGCAATCCAATTAGGGAAGTATTCATTTGAAGGACCTTTCGCGTCGATTGATAAGCTCAAAGACAAAGCGGGTGTATATGCTATCATTTGTATTGTGGATCGTGAGTTCTTTTTATTGGACGTAGGCGAAAGCTCCCGAATGAGAACCAGGATTGAGAATCACGAAAAGAAAAGTGTCTGGGTAAAAAAATGCAATGGGGATTTAACTATTTTTGTTCACTATACGCCATTTTTAGAACAGGAAGGTAGAGGCCTTATTGAAAAAGAAATAAGGGAATTGTATCACCCTACGATCGAATCAGATGTGAAAGTGCTGTTTAAAGGTGATATGTATTAAATTATGTAAGCTTAATTGCTTGTTCAATTGATTTTTATAGATTGTGATTTTTAAAAGTATATACCTACGCATAAAGTGGAAGTTAAAAACAATAAATAGTAGATTTTCAGGCTATAATTTGTTACATATAAATAGGAATCATTCCAATATTATTGTGATTATATTAAATTAACATCGATTAGATGGTGTTGATTCAAAAAAGGCCCTATATTTGCCAAAACTTTTTATTCACAGGTTTGTTTCCATATTAAATGAAAAAGCTATTCTCCATATTATTTGCCGGGATGATCCTACTTTCGGGGATGCATTTATCCATTGCATCCCATTTATGCGGGGGAGAATTGGCTGCTGTAAAATGGTCAGTCATGGATGAAAAGGCTGGTTGTGGCATGGAAATGGTAAAACCGGATCAATCTGCTCAAAAAAGCATTGAAGCTGAAAGTTGCTGCAAAGACGAAATTTCATTTTATACAGTCGATACAAATTACAATCCGTCAACTATTCAAACACATGAACCCGGACATCAACTGTTGCAGGTTTTCTATATCCCGTTAAGTTTAGGTATTCAGTTTAGAAATACCTCCCATTCAACCAACACACATGTCCAGCCACCTGGTAAATACTTTGCCAGTGCTGTCAATCTACCCGACATTTGTGTATTCCTGATTTGATCAACACCTATATCCCAAATCTGGGAATTATTTAGCGGAACCAGCTTCTGCTAACATCATCGTTCCCAATTCTTCCATAATTTACAATTCGGGGTCTCAGTACCCACTGTTTTTGCGATAGTTCAAATTGATGAACCATAACGCAATGACTTGACATACTGTGTATAATAACCTCTATTGTGATTTTCATGCTACATGTCAGTTAATTCAAATAATAAAAACAATTTAAAATTTACAAAAATGAAAACATTAAAATTATTTCTTGCTGCTATAATTGCAGTTTCAATGAGCGCAACTGTTTCTGCTCAAACCAAAGACCATTCAACCAAGGTAATGACTAAAACTGAAACCATTAAAGTTTCAGGGAAATGCGAATCATGTAAAGCACGGATTGAAAAAACAGCGAAAGTGGATGGTGTGACCAAAGCTGTGTGGAGTGATAAAACTAAAATGCTGACCATAGCTTACAACCCATCGAAAGTCAAAATTGACGATATTCAAAAGAGTCTGGCAGCTGTAGGTCACGACACACCAAAATACAAAGCTACCGATAAAGCGTACAATGCTTTGCCGGGCTGTTGCAAATACAGATAATTGATTTTAAAAATAAGACTGTTTGAAAAAGGTGGATGTCTGATGCAATCCTGTTTATTGATTAGTGAAAAACATTAAATTCTTCTACTCATTCATTACTTTCAAATTGTCTTATTTTCGATTTATAACTATCATTTTAAGGTATTCAATTTTCTAATGTTCAAATTAACTGCATGTTCAATAAATTAGTAAAATACTTCCTCGAGCACAGGCTGATAACGTTTATTTTCCTGCTTTCCTTTCTGTTTATGGGAATAACATATTCGCCATTTAACTGGAAGACAGGAATGATACCCCGTGATCCGATTCCGGTAGATGCGATCCCCGATATCGGGGATAATCAGCAAATTGTTTCAACAGAATGGATGGGCCGCTCACCAAAGGATATTCAGGATCAGATCAGTTATCCGCTAACTTCTGCCTTACTTGGTATTCCGGGTGTAAAGACTATCCGAAGTACGTCCATGTTCGGCATGTCGTTTATCTACATTATTTTCAAAGATAATATAGAGTTTTACTGGAGCCGGTCCAGGATACTTGAAAAGCTTAATTCATTGCCTAACGGTACATTACCCCAGGGTGTGCAACCATCATTAGGTCCTGATGCCACTGCATTAGGGCAGATATACTGGTATACGCTTGAAGGGCGTGATCCTAAGACCGGTAAACCGAATGGTGGCTGGAATCCTCAGGAATTGCGGACTATTCAGGACTTCTATGTAAAATACAGCCTGTCGGCTGCAGAAGGAGTATCGGAAGTAGCATCTGTTGGAGGGTTCACCAAAGAATATCAGGTGGATGTAAATCCTGAAGCATTGAAGGCTTTTGGAGTCTCCGTGATGGATGTGATGAATGCTGTTCGTAAAAGCAATCTTGATATTGGAGCAGAAACTGTTGAATTGAACAATGTGGAATATATTATTCGCGGACTGGGTTATGTGAAAAGCCTGGAGGATCTGGATAATTCGGTTGTCACAGTAAGAAATAATGTGCCTGTCAGGATAAAAGATGTCGCACATACCTCATTTGGACCTGCCACCCGCCGTGGAGGACTGGATAAAGCCGGAGCAGAAGCAGTGGGGGCAGTAGTGGTTGCCCGTTACGGTTCTAACCCAATGGAGGTCATTGGGAATATAAAAGCAAAAATAAAAGAGATAGCAGCAGGTTTGCCACAAAAGACCTTGCCGGATGGGAGTATATCGAAAGTAACCGTAGTACCTTTTTACGACCGTACAGGCCTTATAAAAGAAACTGTTGGAACGCTTGAATCAGCACTTTCGCACGAAATACTGATCAGTATCATCGTTATTATTGTATTGGTACTGAATCTGCGCGCATCAATTATTGTTGCCGGACTCTTACCATTGGGAGTATTGATGACATTTATCCTGATGCATTTCTTTCATGTGGATGCCAATATAGTTGCCCTGTCGGGTATTGCCATTGCCATTGGAGTGATGGTTGATATTGGGATTGTGGATGTGGAAAATATCCTGCGACATCTTGAAATGCCTGAAAACAAAGGCATTCGGGGGAAAGAACTCATGAACGTTATTTATCTTGCAACAACCGAAGTACGGGCAGCAGTCGTAACGTCGATTGCAACAACCATTGTCAGTTTCCTTCCGGTATTCGCCATGGAAGCTGCTGAAGGGAAATTATTCCATCCGTTGGCATTTACCAAGACTTTTGCATTATTATCGGCCTTTATACTGGGAATCGTCGTATTGCCAACATTGGTACATATCCTGTTTGATATCCGGATAGATACAAAGAAAATTCGTAAGTATTTCAATGGAGGCTTAATCATAGCAGGGATTGTATTTATTGTTGTCTGGCAAGTCTGGCCTGCGCTGGCTTTAATTGCTGTAGGTATTAATAATTTGCAGGATCATCGCTGGCCGTCAACCCGCAAAGAATATCCGAACTATATTAATATCGCCATAACCGTATTGGTGGCTGTTTATTATTTATCCATCGAATGGTTGCCACTGGGAGCGCATAACAGCACGATTGTAAACTTCCTGTTTGTGACTGGAATTGTAACCGTGATACTGGGTGTTTTGATGACCATGGTTCATTTTTACGAACCGATACTTCGATGGGCGTTGATACATAAATGGAAATTTCTGATACTTCCTGCTTTTACATTGTTTTTTGGATTCTTGGTGTGGCAGGGCTTTGATAAAACATTCGGTTTTGTAGCAAAGGGTGTGGAAAAAGTTGGGATACACGGACCTGCAAATACTTTTCCGGGGATTGGCAAAGAGTTTATGCCCTCACTCAACGAGGGTTCTTATTTGCTAATGCCAACCAGCATGCCGCATTCGAGCATAGAAAAGAATTTGCAATATATCGAAACACTTGATAAGAGACTTACAACAATACCCGAAGTGGAAGTTGCAGTGGGTAAATGGGGCCGGGTTAATTCAGCTTTAGATCCAGCACCTGTTCAAATGTTCGAAAATACGATCAATTACCGTCCGGAATATATATTGGATGAAGATGGCCACAGGGAACGTTTCAAAATGGATCATGATGGCAATTATGTTTTAAAAAACGGTACAAAATACAATTCCAACACGGCAAAATTCAGGGTAATCCCATCTGATAGCTTAATTACAGATAGCCATGGCGAGTATTTCCGACAATGGCGGCCTCAGATTAAGAAGCCAAACGATATTTGGAATGAAATTGTAAAAGTAACCGATATCCCGGGATTGACTTCAGCACCTAAACTGCAACCTATTGAAACAAGGCTGGTCATGCTTTCAACCGGAATGCGTGCACCTATGGGATTGAAAGTGTACGGCCCTGACCTGGAAACAATTGAAAAGGCGGGCATGCAATTTGAAAAGGCATTAAAAAGTGATCCATCAATCAAAGCTTCGTCCGTATTTTATGACAGGGCAGTAGGTGCACCTTATCTTGAAATAAAGCTAAACAGGGAAGCCATGGCGCGCTATGGGATGACTGTCAGTGATGTGCAGGAAATATTACAGGTGGCTATGGGAGGGATGTCTTTGAGCACTTCGGTAGAAGGTCGTGAACGTTTTCCTATGCGGGTTCGGTATGCCCGTGAGTTACGCGACAATCCGGATGATATTAAGAAGATTCTTATTCCTTCCACAAATGGTACTCAGATTCCATTAGGTGAAATTGCAGATATTGATTATACCCGGGGAGCCCAAATGATCAAAACCGAAAACACATTTCTGGTTGGGTATGTCATTTTCGATAAAGTTGAAAGCAAAGCTGAAGTAGATGTAGTGACTGAAGCAGGTAATCTTTTACAAAAGAAAATTGATTCGGGGGAATTGAAAATTCCGGCAGGTGTTACCTATAAGTTTGCCGGGAACTATGAAAATGAGATCCGTGCAACTGAAAGGCTTGCGATTGTTATTCCGATCAGCCTGTTACTTATCCTGCTCTTATTGTACTTTCAGTTTAAAACGGTGACAGCTTCATTTATACATTTCTCAGGTGTTTTCGTGGCATTTGCGGGAGGATTTATCATGCTCTGGCTCTACGGGCAGGATTGGTTTATGAACTTCTCTGTAGCGGGAATGAACCTTCGTGATCTGTTCCAGATGCATCCTATTAACCTGAGCGTCGCAGTCTGGGTTGGGTTTATAGCGCTGTTTGGTATTGCCACCAACGATGGTGTGATTATGGGGACGTATATTCATCAGGTTTTTGAAGAAAAAAAACCAACTACTGTGCATGATGTACGTGAAGCAGTGATTTCAGCGGGTAAAAAAAGGGTACGACCAGCCATGATGACTACAGCAGTTGCTGTAATAGCCTTATTACCGGTACTTACTTCCACCGGAAAAGGTGCGGATATTATGGTACCAATGGCTATACCTACTTTTGGAGGTATGATTATTCAGGTTATGACCATTTATGTGGTTCCTCTCTTTCAGGCAATGTGGAGGGAAAATGCTGTTACCCGTGAAAATAAAAAAGGGATTAAACGAACAAGTAATGCTGAATGAATATGAAAACATCAAACATAAAAAAGATCCTGTTTATATTTATCTCAATGGTATGTTATGGACTCACTTATGGCCAGCAGTCCGATTCGCTTACTTATTATCTTGAGACGGCTGCAAAGAATAACCCGACAGTTTTGCAAAGGTATAATGAATATCAGGCTTCGTTGCAGAAAGTTCCACAGGTAGGAAGTTTGCCCGATCCTCAATTGGAAATAGGAGTCTTTCTCAGTCCAATGGAGCTTATAAGCGGTAATCAGGTAGCAGATGTAAAGCTGATGCAAATGTTCCCATGGTTTGGCGTACTTAAAAATGCAAAAGACGAAATGAGCCTGATGGCAAAAGCCCGGTTTGAAACGTTCAGGGATGCCAAGTTGCAGGTGTATTATGATGTTCAAAGCGTCTGGTACGATCTGTACAAAGTCCGTCAGGATATAAGAATCTCCGAAAAAAACATCAATTTGTTGAAGACCATTGAACGGTTGACTTTGGTAAAGTATAGATCGGGTTCTGTCGGAAGTAGTTCATCTTCCTCAGCTAGTAAAATGTCGGGTGGAACTGCGCCAACTGCTTCTTCAGGAACTTTAGGAATGAATACAATGGGTGGTGGAAATTCAGATGCTTCTTCAACTGCATCTGCAAGTCAACTTCCTGCTGCTCCTATGGGTGCATCTAAAGGTGGCACAGGGTTGTCGGATGTTTATCAGATTCAGATTGAACAAAGTGATCTGGAAAACAATTTAGCTTCACTCAAAAATGAAGAAAAAATTGTGATAGCCCGTTTTAATAGTTTGTTAAACCGAAAGCAAAATACACCGGTAAAAAGTGCAGATTTATTGCCAGCTGTAGCATTGGATAGTTCTTATCTTAAGGTTTCCGATTCAATGTTCGTCAATAATCCAATGCTGGGAATGTTGCAATACGAGCAACAATCACTAGTTGCCAGAAAAAAAATGCAGAAACAAATGGGTTTTCCGATGGTAGGATTAGGGGTGAATTATTCGGTTATCAATAAAAGTGATATGTCGACTTCAACCATGAATGGGCAGGATATGATTATGCCCATGGTGACGTTGACATTGCCGGTTTACCGCAAAAAATACAAGGCCATGCAAATTGAAACCAACTATTTGAAAACGGCATCGGAACAAAACTATCAGGCAACAGCGAATTCACTGCAGACCGAATATTACCAGGCTCTTCAATTGTACAACGATGCACAAAGACGTATGAAATTATACGATAGCCAAAGTCAGTTAGCAAAGAAAACCTTGGATATCCAGATAAAAACATATTCAACATCGAATTCAAGCATGACTGATATTTTACGCACCCGTCTTCAATTGTTCGAATATGAATTTAAACAGGTGGAAGCATTAACCGATTACAATAAGGCAACTGCTTTGATTAACCGATTGACAGCATACTCTATCCATAATAATACAGTAAAAGAATAAATATGAGAAAAGTATTTTCAACTATATATGTACGCAACGGACTATTAGTGGTTGCAGGATTATTCCTTGGATGGTTGTTCTTTCATTCATCGAAAGGTATGAAAGAAGCACAGGTACAATCCACTAAAACCGAAAAAAAAGAGATATGGACTTGTGCCATGCATCCTCAAATACGGTTAGACCATCCGGGTAAATGTCCGATTTGTGGCATGGAATTGATCCTGTTGAATCAAAATGGAGGAGCAAAAACAGATTCCAATGCAGTTTATTTTTCGAAAGAAGCTATGGAGCTTGCCAATGTTTCCACATCAATAGTAAGCCATCAAAAACCGGTCAAAGAAGTTCGTCTTTATGGTAAAATTCAGGCTGATGAACGATTATTGCAAAATCAGGTAGCACATGTTTCAGGAAGAATTGAAAAGTTGATGGTGAATTTTACAGGTGAACCTGTTCGCAAAGGTCAGCTATTGGCAATGATATATTCCCCTGATTTGATTACAGCGCAACAAGAATTGCTGGAAGCCGCAAAAAGTAAAGTGTCGCAACCTGAAATCTACGAAGCCAGTAAAGAAAAACTCATGCAATGGATGCTTACCGACAGACAAATAGCACAAATAGAAAATTCAGGCAGGGTAAAAATGAATTTTGAAGTGTATTCCAATACCTCGGGAATTGTAACTGCCAAACGTGTTGCTACCGGTGACCATGTTTCAGAAGGGAGTGTATTGTTCGAAGTGGCTAATCTATCAAGTGTGTGGGTATTGTTTGACGCCTACGAAAGTGATTTGCCATTTTTGAAAGTGGGGAATACCATAGCATTTTCAATACAGGCTATGCCAGGGATAAACTATTCAGCTAATATTCTGTTTATCGATCCGGTGATTGATCCGGTGAACCGTGTTGCTAAAGTACGGGTAGAAGTCGGCAATGCAGGAGGAAAATTAAAACCTGAAATGTTTGCTAACGGAATAGTAAAAGCCAACCTGAATGAATACAGGGATAAACTGGTCATTCCACGCTCTGCTGTTCTGTGGACCGGCAAACGTTCCATTGTCTATGTAAAACAACCGAAATCAACCGAAGTAAATTTCAAAATGCGTGAAATAGAACTGGGACCAATGTTAGGGAATAGTTATGTAGTGGAAAGCGGACTGAATGAAGGTGAAGAAATAGTAACTGATGGGACATTCAGTGTAGATGCTGCAGCCCAACTTGCCGGTAAACCCAGCATGATGAATCGTAGTGAACAAAAAGTGAAAAAGACAAACAGTATGCCCGGAATGGATATGTAATGCTTTATCCTTTGATAAACTTATACCGTCTGCTAATCAAATTGTAAATTCTTATAGTGAATTGCACTTAGGCATCTGTTCTAAGAACTTTACATACAAATAAAGACCGTCAGCTTAGGAGCGACGGTCTTTATTTTTTCACTTTTCCAAAGTTAGAAGGTAGGAAAAGAATAATGTTATTATTTTACCACAACAGGTTCCAATGCCGCTCCCCATTGTTTGAGGTAAGCAAAGAATTGATCGGCAGTTGTAAACGGTTTCTTTTCTTCTTTTAATGCACCTGATGTTAAGTAGAATCGAAGAGTTTCACCTTTGTGATAAGGCATTAAAATCAGGTTATTCAATCCTTCAGTAACTTCTTTTGTGATATACTTTCTTGGTACGCAGACTCCCAATCCGCAGGTTTGTTTTTCGTATTTAACTGTGTCAGTAACCGGATAATCTGTTCCCCATGAACCTAGCAGCCCTTTATGGTCCGACATGGTTGGTCCGCCTGCTATTGTCATTACACCTGTTGCAAGATTTGTAATATCTTCCGAAGCACGAACTTCAGCAATGGCATCACGATGACGCGCATACAGGATATAACGAACAGTCATGTTTATTTTTTTTCCTTCATATAACCAGCCTTCCACTTCACTTTCCACTACTGTGCGGAGTTTACCGGTAGCAACAATTCGCTGGGTACGCTTATCAAATTTGTCGATATGCGTTGCTTTTGTTCCGTCCCAGCCTTTAACCGTTCCAACGCCTACAGCATTGAAAACGCGTATAACATCGTCACCATAACCGGCAGCAGCTTGTTTATCTGTTGGATACCATTCAGTTGTGGCCAGCTCCAGCTGTTGTTTGTTTTTAGCATAAACATCGACCGTACTTTTGTTGTCGAAATATATCCGATAGGCAATTAAAGCCGATTCAAAAGCTACGCCATGATGGTGCACCTTATTATACATGTCGTTTTTGGTCGACGAAATTTCCTTTACAAATTCTTGTTTACCGTCTTTGGTCTTCGAAATCAAATCGGCATACACTTCAGTAGGAAAGTTCTCCCGTTGGATGGCTGGAATAGTCTTTACAATTACGGGCTTTGTCTGTTGGCCATTTAAATCAAGCAAAAATACAAGTTCGTCAGGAATTCCATCTTTATTCAGATCATCAAGTTGACTGCTTATTTGTTTCCCATTTACATAGACTGCCAATTCAGCACGTTTATTCGAAGGGATATCTTTGTACTTATCCAATGAAATTACTACAGGAGCATTTTTCAATTCTCCTTTATTTGGATTGGTTACTTTCAGATTTATACTTTCTGCCGAAAGCATTCCGGTGTAAAAGAGTAGTGCAGGAATCAGGAATTTTGTTTTCATTGGATATTGATGTTTGGGAAATTGGTTAAATGCAATTAAATAAAATTTCAGCGTTCAAAGTTAATTTATTCTGATACAAAATTAGTGTTTTATTTGACCGAAATGGTGTATTTATTGACAAAAGCAGGGAAATACTAAATGTATGTCCCTGCTTTAATTAAAATGACCTGCAATGAAGAGATTTATTGCAAATGCGATCTTAGCATCCAAGCCATTTTTTCATGTGTTTCCATTAGGCTCGTTATGAAATCACTGCTACCCATATCGTGCCACTCATTTGCAAAACGATCTATATTTTCACGAAGCCCGATAATTATTGACTCATGATCTTCCAGTAGATCCTTGATAAAACTAAGACTATCATTGCTCTCTCTTGATTTCTCATTTAATTGAGTCAGTTTCAGGAAGTCTTCCATTGTTCCTACAGTATAATGACCTATTGCCCTGATTCGCTCGGCAACCTGGTCAATAATTTCTTCCAGGTCACCATACTGTCCTTCAAAAAATTTATGCTGGGCTGCAAAGTCAGGTCCAACAACATTCCAATGTGCATTACGTGTCTTAATATAAAGCACATGTTCGTCTGATAAAAGTTTGTTTAATGAATCAGCTACCTGAACTGAATCTTCCGGTTTAATACCAATTTGAATTTTCATGTTTGAACTGTTTAAAATAGTTTTTGTATTTAATTATCAATTTAATTCTTTTAGCATTTAAACAACTTCAATACTTTTATTCCTATCTGAATAGAGTCATTTTACTTTTTTTAAGACTTAAATACACTATTGCAACTGAATTTCTATAATATGAAATTAAACTTAGTTGTTTCTCGGAATTTTATATACGCTTTCTGAAATACATACATATTCACGCTTTTAATTTTTAGATTCTGTTTAGTAAACAGGCTAATTAAGATGTACTATATGAATAAAAACACAGGACATGCTTTGACATGTCCTGTATTGAATTTAAGTCGATTGATGAATCAACTGCACAACTTTTATTGTTTTTTTTTCTGTCTCGGATTTTATTATTCGGAATATCATAAACTTCCATAACCGGTACTGTTTCAGCGTAACATTTGCTTTTACATATTTCATTAAAACGGCATATACTTTCATATGACCAATCATAACAGACATTTTACCTTTATATTGAAATTCTGTCGTTATGCAACTCTTGAGTTTGTAATGGATAGAAACTGTTCAGCCAATATCCGGGACTTTCTTTATGATTAATTTCAATAAACTGGGTAATACTATTAATAACAATGGCAAGGCAATGATTAATCCGCCAATAACCGCAATAGCCAGCGATTGATGCATCTGTGCACCCGATCCAATACCAAGTGCTAACGGGATAAGTGCAACAATAGCTCCGGTAGCTGTCATAAGTTTTGGTCTCAACCTTGCCGATATTGCAAATACTAACGCCTGGTTGACCGAAGTAGTTCTCAATTCAAATAAAAACTGTTGAATGGTAAAAATACAATTTTCACCGATAATACCTACTATCATAATGAGCCCGGTGTAACTTCCCACGTTCAGTGGTGTATTCGTAAAAAATAAGGCTGCAATACCCCCGACAACTCCCAATGAACTTACAAAAATCACAATCAACGAAAGTTTGAGGCTTTTAAACATGAATAACACTACGGAGAAAACCAATAAGGCAGCAATCATCAATATCTTTAGCAGTTCGGCAAACGACTTTTGTTGTTCTGCATACGAACCGCCTAACTCGATCTGGTAGGAGGGAGGTAAACTGATCTGGGCAAGTTTGTTCTTAATGTCTTTCATTACATTTCCCAAATCCCGGTTATTAAGCCTTGCCGTTACAACTCCCATTGTCTGTAGGTTTTCACGTTCAATTTCTGTAACACCGCTTACTATATTAAAATCAGCCATTCCACTCACCGGAATATAATCACCCGTTGAAGTACATACTTTGGCATCTTTCATTTTCTCGATGGGTGTTTTATTATTCTGGGGAAAAATCATCCGAATGTCGGTTAATTGTTCTTTTTCTGGAATAGAGCCAATCACCAGACCTGAAATGTATGTTTGTATTTGAGCCTGAAGATCGGCAGGGTTTAACCCGAACTGTTTCAGTTTTTCTTCCCGGGGTAAAATCTTCAACATTGGTCCTGCTACTATAATGCCATCAAAAATATCGGCAGTTCCATCAATTGTTTTAATACTATCGGCTACCTGTTTTGAAAGTGCCTGTAACTTCTGATTATTATCACCAAATATCTTTATTTCCACAGGCTGTACACTGCTCATCAAATCACCCAACATATCGGTTATAACCTGGCCAAAATCAACAGTCAATGCCGGTAATGTTTTCTCAATCCGTATGCGGATATCATTTGAGACCTCTTCGGTTTTTTTATCTCTTTTCTTCTTTAATTCAATCAGATAATCTCCTCTGTTTGGTTCGGTAATAAAAAAGCCCATTTGTGTGCCTGTGCGACGTGAATAGGTTTTTACTTCTGGCGTAGTCT
>Ga0302215_10001641_pt1 | contig 15761 bp, 15 predicted proteins | sample II_Fen_N3_1_FD_194580 | JGI IMG/M metagenome (GOLD analysis project Ga0302215, IMG submission 194580) | Peat permafrost microbial communities from Stordalen Mire near Abisko, Sweden - II_Fen_N3_1 | ecosystem: Environmental > Terrestrial > Soil > Wetlands > Permafrost | place: Sweden: Abisko...
ATAACCTATGCTAATCAAAATTGGAAAGAACAGCTTTTATACTGCGAAGCCGATATCAATCAAGGAATTAGACTAGACGATACGTTATCTACCAACACTAAAAAAAGTCAATCAGCGGATGAAGATAACGAGCATGATGTAAAAGTCATCAGGAAAGATGGAAGCACATTTAATGCGATGATTTTCACCAGTAAGATTATTAGGAAGGACGAAGTCGTTGGTCAACGTGGGGTGATCATCGATATTTCTGAACGGATCAGATACATCAAGGAACTAAAGAAAGAGAAGGCAAAAGCAGAAGAATCGGACAAACTTAAATCAGCGTTCCTGGCCAACATGTCGCATGAGATACGCACTCCGATGAATGCTATTATCGGATTTTCAGAGATGCTAAAAGACCCAGAATTATCTCAGGATGATCGTGATGAGTTTATTTCAATTATTAATGCGAATAGCGAATCTCTTTTAATACTCATTGAAGAAATTGTGGATATCGCGAAAATTGAATCAGGACACATCAGTATTAAAATGGTTGATACCAATCTTCATAAAATGGCCTCCGAATTGCAATTGTCAATCAAAAAGCAATGCCGTGAACAAAATGTAAAGCTGATCAATTTAAATGAGAATGATTTAGTTGATGAAATTATAGTAACCGATCAGCAACGCTTAAGACAAGTACTCCATAATTTGCTGACCAATGCTGTAAAATTCACCAACGAAGGATTTATCCGTTATGGATTCACCGTTTTTCCCGATAAAGAAGAGGTCATCTTTTCTGTTCAGGATACTGGTATCGGAATTCCCCAAAATAAACAGAAAATAATATTTGAACGTTTTAGAAAAGCAAACGAAAATCAGGAATGACTTTATCCAGGTACTGGCCTGGGACTATATATCACCAAAACCTTAGTAAAGATGCTGGGAGGAAAAATCTGGATGGATTCAATTCCCGGAATAGGTTCAAATTTTTATGTTTCCTTCCCTTACGAACGAAGCAATACAAAACCTAATATCAGAATAATGGATCCAATGCAAAATAAGGTTAATATCTCAGGATTAAAAATATTGGTTGCCGAAGACATGGAAAGTAATTATTTGCTGATCAAAACCATTTTGAAAAGTTATAATGTTCAGTTGTTCTGGGTGAAAAATGGAATTGAGGCTGTTGATTTCTTCCTTGATAACAATATTGCCGACCTGATATTAATGGACATTGGCATGCCCCAAATGAATGGATATGAAGCGACACAACAAATTAAGCTTATCAGATCTGAAATACCGATCATCATCCAAACTGCTCATGCAATGACCGGCGAAAAAGAAAAATGTTTAGATATTGGAGCCGATGACTATATCTCAAAACCACTGAATAAATCTGAATTAATTCATAAAATTAGTCAGTTAATGCGGCGAAAAAAAGAATTGAAAGACTTAAATTCAGGAGAATTTGTTTTGTAGAAAATACAACTTTAAGATTTCGATATGGAATATTCAATTGGGATTAATGCCACTTTGGGCGATTTGGATCTGGTTTCAGCAAACATTGATGCGGAAGACCGTTTGATAAAGGCGTATGAGATTTTTGCAAAACATCCAACCTATCCGGGACTAATTGTATTAAAAGATGGGAAGCTTTTCAGGATGCTATCGAAAGCTAGCTTCTTTGAAGTGATGAGCCAGCAGTTTATGTTTGACGTGTACTCACACCGTTCTGCAAATTATTTTTTTGATGAAAATGAAACAAGTAATAGTTTGATATTGGATGCAAATACTTCTGTATTAAAAGCATCTACAATTGCCCTACAACGTCCGAGCACGTCGCGTTTTGATCCTATAATCGTCAAATTTTCAGATTCTTGCTTTAAATTGCTTGATTACTATGTTTTGCTAATGGCCGAAAACCAGTTACATATTCAGACTTCGAGATTGCTTCATGAGGCCAATGAATTCAAGAAGGATGTTTTAGGTATGGTTGCCCATGACCTGCGAAATCCAATTAGTGCTATTTTGGGTTTTGCAAACATTTTAGTTGAATCAACCAACGACGACCCAGATACTTTAGAATGTGCAAAAATCATATTCGAAGCCTCACATCAGATGCAAAATATGGTTGACGATCTTTTGGTCTCGGCCATAAACGATGCTACTGATTTTTCAGTAAATCCATCACCATTTGATCTTGTCCGGCTTATCGATCAAATTATTGCCAACTTTAAAGAATCTTCAGAATTAAAGAACCAAAAAATTCATTTTTTCTTTTTCGACAATTCAATTCGAATAAATGCAGATGCCACAAAACTAAGGGAAGTGATTGAGAATTTAATTTCGAATGCCATTAAATACTCTGAAGCTGGTAAAGAAATAAAAATTTATGTTGAAGAATTAGACCAAAAGGTAACTATTAAAGTTACTGATGAAGGTCCGGGAATGAATGATACCGACAAAGAAAAAGTTTTTGGAAAGTTTACACGTTTAAGTGCAAGACCTACTGCAGGTGAATCATCTACCGGACTTGGTCTGTTTATAGTCAAAAAGTTGGTTGAATTGCATGGTGGTAAAATTTGGGTAGAATCAAAAATGAATGAGGGCAGTACTTTCATTGTTGAATTGCCCCAGAATATGCTTGTGACTGAAAAGCAAAGCAGCTATATATAACATATTTTTAAGTGGTTTCCTTCGATTTGAAGGGGTTTTCTGTTTTCGCAACGAACCTCAAGAGAATCTTTTCAACATATTTTTCTTCTTTAGTCGATGATATGAATCCTGCCATTATTAACTTAAATGGTCCTGAGTTCATATGATACTCAAGACTATTTTCTATTAGAAAACTAATTATCCGAAATGTAAAAAAGGAAATGAATCCAATCAGGAGAATTGAACCTCAGTCATTTTAGAATCTTTTGAATGAGGAGTGGATAAACTTTTATTGGTCTTTGAACTACTTTTTCCCATTTCTTCCAAAACTTCTTTAATTGCAGTCAACAGATTTTCAATATCTTGCAAATACAATTGACCAATATTGCCAATCCTGAAACTGAGTAATTCTTCTATTCTCTACGACCATTGATTCGGAACGGTATCAAGCTTGAAGAGGGGCCGAACATGTAATTTTTTTTCCAATTCCACTGGAATGCGAGCCTACTCAATACCAAAAAGAATGTCGTTCTTTCTAAACACGTTGATACGTATATCTTTTTATGACCATCTACTTACTTCCGGAGAGGTATTGGTGATTTTTTGTTTCCAGTTGTAATGAACCAATTCTGAATTAAACGAGCCATCTTCGTACAAATCAATGATAGCATACAAGGGAGGAAATTCCTGATAATTGCCCTGCCACCATGCACCACAAGCTGCACCGTTGCACAGGTAGTCAATACCTAAATAGTTGGCTTTATCTGCCAAATGAACGTGTCCACTGATGGCCAACTTGATGTTTGGATAATCGGAAAACAGGTCTTTTATTTTTCGTGCATCAATATGCATCCATGCACCGGGAATGCTCCAACTGCCTAATTTTTCATTATCGCCGTCAAAAAATACTGAAGTTGAAATAATCGGAATATGCGAGACTATGCAAACCGGAGTTTTCGCAGGAGTTTTTTTTAAATCATTTTCGAGCCATTCAAACTGCTCTTTGTCGAGCTTTGCGATGTACGAATGGTTTTCTGTGTCCCGGAATGAACTGTCGAGAAAAATGAAATGCCAGCCTTTTTTATCCATACTGTAATATCGATGGGGAAGATCAAGTTCTTTAACTGCCCAGTTTTTACCAAAAAGCGGATCACTTTCTATTTCAGTAGCTTTTAAGCTCCATCCCCAAACATCGTGGTTTCCAATACAGCTAAAGAGATCGTATTTTAGTTTCGAACGATAATATTGGCGCCATGAATCCCATTGGGCGGCTGTTTCTTCCTTACTGCGCTTCAATGAATCCATGACATTGTCGCCTGTATTAATCACAAAATCGGGCTTTTCGTCCAGCGAATGAATCTCTTCCAGGAGATTCTGAATGCCTCTTTCCGGAACCGAACCTGGGTGAATATGCATGTCGGTCAGATGCACAAATCGTAGTGACCGCTTATTCGTCTTACGTTCACTTGCCTGAAGGTTCAAAGTACCGGTTCCTAATAGCCCAATAAAAGATGTGGTGAGGAAATTTCTTCGTTTCATAGGTTGTTTAGTTGATTTGTTGCATTTGGCAAACTACATGACGATTGGTGACCATATAAATGCTGCATTAATTCAATCCAAACTTAGGATATCCGTAGAAGTGATACGTTATGAGATTGTTACCAAAGTGGTGGCCCAAAGTTATTAATCAGCTAAACAACGATTACACCGCGTTGCAGATTGGTTAAGAAATGAAATCGAACTGAAATAATTAATCAATTTGTAACAATTAAGCACCAAATTCAGTAGTATTAAGTTGATAATTAATTTTTTAGAACTAAATTTAGCAAAATATTTTATACGAAAAATCATGAAGGATTTAAACAAAATTGAAGAAGGTGAAAAGGCTTCAGACAATCAAAATGATTCTGCAAAAGAAACAGCTAAGGCAAAACGGTTAGGAGCTGTAACTGAAGGTAACGCAGAGTCCAAAGAGACAAAGGCGGACAACAAAAAAGCCACAAAAACCGATGCAAAAATTGCAGTTGAGAAATCGTCAAAAAAGGAAAAAGCTGAGACAGAACCGATGGTTCAAAATGTGGCTGTCGTTGATTTGAAGGAAGAACAGGAAAACGCAGAACCGGATAAAAAGCAGAAAGAAAAGATAAAAGTCATAAAAAAGAACACTAAAAAGGCGGAAGAAAAGGTTGATAAACTGAAGATCAAAGTTAAAAAAGCGAAAAAGAAAGAAGTTAAAAAAAGCAAACTTAATGGTTTGAAAGAAAAATTAGAAAAGGCGCTTGATCAACTCAAGACGAACATCAAAAAGCTCAAAAAGGCAAAAAAATAATGTGTTCTACTTTCATATATTTGAGTAAAGATCACATACGGAATCCTATATAAGAAGGTAAAGCTAAGCGGTTTGGATCAGTCATGGAAGTGGAATAGATAATATATTAAAGAACACCCAACCTTATATTGTTGGGTGTAATAATGAATACAAAATTCACAATTTACTTACGACCACTCTTATTTGCGAAGAGTGAGACCCACAAATCTTTTCAATCCACGTGTCTCCTGTATGACATAATTGTATCGTTTATGAAGTATTATTATTTCTCAGTTAGATACAAAACCTATTCAGCTTTCATTAAAATACAATTCGAAATAATTATTGAACATTCGAATTCAATACTGTAAATCATTCAATATCAGCAACCGTAATCTCCTGGTTTTTAAATCGGAGGGATGCTTTCGCAAATTATCTGGAAACAGTTTTCTTCGAGGATGTAACCTGTAGATCTTGTTAGGAAATGGTCAACTCAGATATAAGGATAGAATAGTTGTTACAGGAACTAGACGTAACAACTTGAATGAGTTTCAATGAGGCAAAATACCTCTTTATTTACCATAACTGCTTCAATCCAGACTTTTTTTTAACAAATTGTAATTCTTGCTTAATTTCTTCTTCACTAAAGTTTAATAACATCTGGACAGCTTTGCACGATAAAAAACCAAATTCAAATTAAGAAGAATTTTATTATGACAAGAAACTTTATTGATCAAATTTTGAAAGCAAGAATGCTTACAAAATTATTTTTCCTTTCACTAATACTTGTATTTGCTACAAGTTGTAAGGAATTAGAAAATGATGAGACCCCTGTTCAATCTACTATTCAGTTCGTTTATACCTCAGATGCGCATTTCGGTATAAAAAGAGCTACTTTCCAAGGTGGCACCAATGTTGATGCAAGTGTGGTAAATGCGAAAATGGTAGAAAAAATCAATACTCTTTCTACTCTAGTTCTACCTGTAGACAATGGAGTCAATGCAGGAAAAGTTATCGGAGGCATCGACTATTTCATAAATACTGGTGATATGGCCAATCGGGAAGAAACTGGAATTCAAAGTTCAACTGCATCGTGGACACAGTTTACATCCACTTACATTAACGGTCTGACGTTGAAAACTAGCACTAACCAAAACACTCCTATATTGTTGTTGCCAGGAAATCACGACGTAACTAATGCCATTGGGTTCTACAAAACGATGGCACCTCTTACTGATAATGGATCAATGGTAGGAATCTATAATTACATGTTCCCTACAGCCACGAAAACTGTGGCGACCTACAATTATTCAACCGACAAAATTCATTATTCAAAAGATGTTTATGGAGTTCACATGGTTTTTGTAAATATGTGGCCTGATGAAACTGAAAGAACATGGATCGAAAGCAATTTGAAAACTGTAAGCAGTACCACTCCTGTTATTTTGTTTACGCACGACCAACCAACTGTTGAATCGAAACATTTTACGAATCCCAACGGAGTTCACGACATTAACGCAACCGATAAATTTGAAAATCTTATTCCTGAAGTTTTTAAGGATGGAACAAAAATTACTGACCCAAGTACCCTGGAACAGAAATCATTTGTAGCCTTTTTAAAATTACATCCAAATATCAAGGCTTATTTTCACGGAAATGATAACGAAAATAAGTTTTACGATTACAAAGGACCGGACAACGATATTACATTGAAAACATTCCAGGTTGATTCTCCAATGAAAGGCAACTTCTCTGCTACCGATGAGACAAAATTGTCATTCCAGTTAATCTCAATTGACACTAAAACCAAAACATTGACAGCACGCGAATGTCTTTGGAATTCAACACCAACAAATCCTTCTTCAGCAATTGTCTGGGGAGCCAATGTAACAATTTCACTTCAGTAGTGATACCTATCTAATAAAAAGCGAAGAATAATCCGAAAGTTTTATTCTTCGCTTTTTGCATAATCTGTTTCCGCTGTTTTTGTTTTTCAACCTTCATTTCAAGGCGTTGTGCACTTTCCTTTTCGTCATTCCAGGAACTACAATCCAATTGTAAAAGACAGATGAATACTCAATTGTATCTTCAGTTTTCAGTACAAATACCTTAAAAAGCTTTGGGAAAATATCAATTCTCTTAAATACAAGAAATTGAGTCTCAATCCATCAAATACCTCTCGCAAATATTTTTTGAAACTGTTAATTTCAGAATCGAATTCAGGTGTAATAAACCCAAACTCTTTATCGATAATTTATCTAAAAATGAGCGCTTGAGAAAGACACTTTTCTTTAGATAAATTGGGGATAACTTTTTAATTTCCTGATATTTTATCCCATAATACAACCCGGAAGTTAGCGGTCATTATAAAGACCAGCCGAGCAACAAACATTTAGACTACAAAAAAATAAATAATACAATTACAAAAGAATCGAAATTATTAAAACCAAATTTGGAGACAGCTAAAACTCTACATTATTTAGGCAGAATTCAATTTTAAATACTAAACTTCGCTGACTTTGAAAAAGGACATAAAAACCAAAGACCAACTACTTTATTATTTTTTCATCTTTGGAAGACATCGAACATTTAATTTTAAATAAATATCACTAACAATTTTAAACAAACCATTATGATAGTTATTTACATAATACTAATCCTTTCCGTCATTGCCTTGGCAATTTATTTTGTCATCAAAAGCGTTGACTTTAGAAAATTCTTAACAGGTGCATTTTTTGTAAGTGCAGGTATTCAACTTTATCTTGCCTACGCAAAAGTATCTATACCAGTTTTAGGGACAGACATTATACAGAATTCTGAACTAGGCTATACAAGAGGTGTTTTACATCTTTTGCTTTGCTTAGTTTGTTTCTACTTTGGATTTATTAAAAAACCTAAACAATAGACAATTAAAAATAACAACGAACTGCTAACGTTTTGCGGTCATTGTAACGGACTACACAAAACAAAGTAACAGACCAAAAATATAATGGCAAAAAACGCAGGAAGAGTAACGACAAAGAATATTTTCTTTAAAAATCAGGAAATGAACTTCACAGTTCTTCGTGCTTTGATGGGAGTATATGATGACGGTGCAACTATTGGAGAATGTTTACGAGTTGTTCAAAATACTAAAAATGGCGACAACGAAACTTTTATTAAGGAATGGCAATCGATTGGAAATCTAAATTTGGAAAGAGCAATTATTGCAACAGACAAGGGAGATTTAATAAGAGCAAGAGAAAATTATTTTCGAGCCTCAACCTATTTTAAATCGGCAATGATTACTCTCAATCCGCTTGACAACAGACACAAGGACTTTTGGAAACTTTCAGTTGACTGTTTTGAAAAAGCAGGAACTTTACTTGAATGTCCAATGGAGATAATTCAAGTAAAATTAAATGATAAGACGCTTCCTTGTTATTTTATACCAGCAAAAAAGGACAAAGCGTGCCCAGTTATATTTCTCGTTACTGGCGGAGAAGGGTCTAATACAGAAATGTATTTTTGGATGGGAGCATATGCACTAAAAAATGGATATAGCGTTTTTTTGTATGAAGGACCGGGTAATTTTTCGACAATGTATACAAGCGGACAAACAATGATGCCGAACAGCGAAGTCCCCATTGGTAAAGCATTGGATATTCTTTGTAGTAGACCCGATGTTGATGTTGACTGCATTGCAATGTTTGGAATTAGTTTTGGCGGTTATTTAGTTGCCCGTGCTGCAATTTTCGACAAAAGGATAAAGGCTTTAATACCCAACTCTCCTTTGACAAATATTCACAAAATGCTTATAAGCGTTTTTCCAAATTTTATTTTTATGCTACCTGACTGGTTACTAAATTTCATTAAAACATACTTAATGAGTTATTCGGACAGGGCAACACTTGACCTGTTGCTTTGGGAAGGAGGCACAAAAACTTTTAAGGACGGAATAAACATTCTTAAAGCTTATTCAATCGAAGGACTTGAAAGCAAAATCACTTGCCCAACTTTAGCTTTGGCAGGGGAAGGAGAAGGTAAAGAATTTGACAAACAAGCTAAAGACTTTATAGGAAATATTAGTTCGCAAGAAAAGACACTCCGTATTTTTACAAATGAAGAAGGTGCAGGTTCTCATTGTCAGGTAGACAACCACAGACTGATGAATGAAGTCGTAATAACTTGGTTAAACAAACTATGGAAACTAAATTGACAAAACTCGGGGATGAAAAACAACGAACCGCTAACAGCCGTTAGCGGTCATTGTGCCGTGACACCGAAACCTTCCTACAAATGCTCAAAAATTAGATTTTGAAATTATTTTGAAAATTATTTGCGTAGTTAAATAACTTCATATATATTTGTAGTCAAATAACTACACAATGAATTTAAGACGAGACGTATTTCAAGCAATTGCAGATCCAACAAGAAGAGCGATACTTGTGTTGTTAGCTTCTCAATCAATGACAGCAGGAGCTATTGCTTCAAACTTTGACACCGCAAGACCCACAGTTTCAAAACATTTACAAATCCTTACGGAATGTGAATTGTTAAAACAGGAGCAACAAGGCAGAGAGATGTACTATCACTTTAATCCGGAAAAGATGAAGGAAATAGCCGAATTTATTGAACCATTCCGCAATATGTGGGAAGATAGATTTAATAAATTGGAAAGTATTATGAAAAAACAAAAATAGATAAATGGAACTAAAAACAAAAGTCATTGCCGAAGATGGCAAACAAGATTTACTTATTACAAGGGAATTTGAATTGCCTGTAGAATTGCTTTTTAAAGCATATGTAGAACCTGAAATTGTTGAACAATGGATGGGAACAAAAGTATTGAAACTTGAAAATCAAAAGTATGGTGGTTACTTATTCGAAACAATTGACCCAAAGGGAAATAAATACAGGTTCTCTGGAGCAATACACGATGTTGTTTCAAATCAAACAATCATTCGGACTTTTGAGTTTGAAAATATGCCCTTTGGCGTACAACTTGAATTTTTAGAATTTGAGAAACTAACCGACAACACAAGCAAACTTACAATGCATTCAATATATCAGTCTGCAGCGCACAGAAACGAAAATTTAAAATTGCCGTTTTCATACGGTATTAATGTGGCACATAACAGATTACAAGAAATAGTTAACAATTTAAAATAAAATGGAAAAGAGAAACAAAATTATTTATTGGATTGCCACAAGCCTATTGGCAGTTGGCATGTTGCAAAGTGGAATCTTTGCAGTGCTCAGATCAAAACAGTGGGTTGACTTGGTAACTAACTTGGGTTATCCAGTTTATTTTTTGTCTATTCTGGGAGTGTGGAAAATTCTTGGAGTTATAGCTATTTTAATTCCACGTTTTACACTTGTTAAAGAATGGGCTTATGCTGGTTTCTTTTTCGCAATGACGGGTGCTTTAGTTTCACATTTGGTAATGGGCGATGGTGGTAAAGCAATCTTTGCACCACTTTTTCAGATCATTTTTATAATCCTGTCCTGGTATTTTAGACCTGTGGATAGAAAAGTCATATTATCAATCAATTAAACATGAACAAGTACTAACGTCAAGAGGTTGATCTTTAATCATTCAAAGATTTCAAACCATAAGTACAGATTTCAATTGTTAGAAAATATTAAAAAGTAAGAAAATGAACTACATTGTTGATTTTAAAAACGTGACTACGGTCGGCTTAGAGTCGTCACCTGTAGCAGAAGAACTTGCTGGTTTACGCGCTAATGAAGCACGTTACTTTATGAACAAATACAACCATCAATTTACCGTGATTACGGCTGACGAAAGCCATGAGTCCCTCGATTATGTGAACCGGATTTTGAAAATAGAACGCGATATTGAATTTGCAGCCAAACCTTTGGAAACGTCGCATTTTCAAGTGGAAAATATCCGATGGACATACGTTTTTTATGAGGATGGACTTTCGGTCAATATCCTTTATACGGTTGATGATCCTAAAAAGCGCGCCGTTGGGTTTAAGCTTTCAGAAGGGATGGAGGTGCCAAAGGAGTTGAACGGAAGGTTTAAATTTGCCAGACAGAAGTCTAAACTAGCTGGAACAATTCGGGGATCTTTTTTTGTAATTAAAGGGGAATATTGAATCAAATACGGCAACAATCCTCCGTTGCCTGCAATTGACGACACCCGATTTCATGAATAATTCGATTGAGTTGTGATTTTTCCCAAACATTGAACACTAATAACGTAGAACAATGTTTTTATATTTATTTATGGATAAAAAAGACACTTTCATAAAAGCAATTAATAAGAATATAGGACTTATTTTTAAAGTGTCTTCAATTTACACACATAATAATGAGGACAGAAATGACTTATCCCAAGAAATTATATATCAACTTTGGAAATCATTTGACTCTTTTCAGCAAAAGTCAAGTTTAAGTACTTGGATGTATAGAGTGGCTATGAATGTAGCTATACACAATCTGAAAATGACTAATAGAAAAGTTTCGACAATACCCTTGGACGAACAGTTTATAAATTTTCAAGATATTGACAACAGCGAAATTGAAAAGAAATGGGAACTATTAAGGCGGCATATCGATAGCTTAAATTTACTTGACAAGGGGATTATCATTCTTTATTTAGATAATAAAAGCCACGAAGAAATCGCGCATATTATAGGCATTTCTAAAAGTAATGTTGGGACAAAACTTTCCCGAATAAAGGAAAAATTAAAAAAACAAATTCTTAACTCATAATAATTATGGAACTTGATGATTTCAAAAATACTTGGGACGAAATAGGTAAACAAGTAGAAGAAAAACAAAATTTTAATCCCAAAATACTTAATAAAATGAGCAAAAGTAAATTTAATTCAAAACTTCAAAAAATAGCGATCCCAGAAATAATTGCAAGTATTATTTGTGTTGGAAGTGCTATTTATATCGGCTTTCAATTTAATCTTTTAGATACAAGCCTTTTCAAGTTTATTGGTGTGTCAGCAATTTTACTATTTATACTTCTACCTGCAATTAGCTTATTTAGTGTTCAACAATTATACAAGTCTATTGATATCAATAAATCTTATGCAGAGACATTAAAAGAGTTTGCAGTTCAAAAAATGAAATTTTGCAAATTGCAAAAACTAAACATTACCATGAGCTATCCACTTTTAGCGTTACTGATGATTTTAGTAACAAAGTTGTTTGGGAAACATACTAATGATGAAAATGCCTATTTTATGATATTTGGTTTTTGTTTTGGGTATGTTGTTTTGCTATTCTTTTCAAAATGGGTATTTAAAAAGTATAACGGAATAATACAACAAACAGAAGACTTATTGAATGAATTAACGGCCTAAAACGACAACTGAAGGCAACACCGTATATAAGCAATGGCTTGGTCAGTCCACACTTGGAAAATCCTGCGGACTTCCCAAAGCCAGTTTTTGTCTGGAAAGGTTCGTGCCGAAACACGCCACAGCTCATATACATAAACGTTGCCACGTCGGGATATTATATTCTTACTTTTTTAAGATGTACTTGTATATTGTTTCTCCTTTATGGTCAATAAAAGAAAAAGTGAAGTTCTCCTGAGTAACGGAACAAACGGTAAAACCAGGATTTGGATTACAAAAAAGGGTGCCATCTGTTTTATTTACCTTTCTGGATTGTGAAGCTGAGGAATTGACAATATAGTTCACCGTCTTTCCTTCGGGTTTTAAATGCTGAAAATTGTGAATATGACCACAGATATAGACATCAGCCTTTCTGTTTTCAAGGATCGTTCCTAGTCTTTTTTGCATATCGGTGCGCTCAGTTTCTGCCTTATCTGTATCTGCATAGACGGGGTGGTGTCCGATAACGATTTTCCAACGATCTTTTGATGAGACCAAAGTTGAGTCTATCCATTTGAGCTGCTTCTCTATATTTTGCTTTCCAGCGTCGGAGTACTCGCTCCCAGACCGATATTTATCAATCAGTGGAGCAGTGTCAATAAATACAAACAAACATTTATTCCCGTTTTCGACAATGCTTTTTTCGATAGAATAATACCTGGCCGGCGCTTTCCACCGATCGGATAGCTTTGAATAATCTAAAATAGCTTGAACGCTACCGTGATATTCATGATTTCCAGAAACGACATACCAAGGTGTATTTATTAAAGAAGTTGCAGTATATATATTTTCAAATTTATCTTTCCATTCACTATCCTCCGTGCTTTTCACTCCATCGTCGTGAATCGGATCTCCGGCAACAGCAATGAAGTTAATCATGTTGAATTCTGCCTCTTTACCCATAAGAGTTGCGATATTTTTTTGCTCAGAGACTCCTCGTCTCCCCATATCATTGGCAACCATAAAATTTAAAGCATTTGAAGGTAACTTTTCGGGATTGATCAGCACTTGAGCATTTACCGAAAAAACCCATATAAGCAATATCAAAAAAATACTTGAAGCCCTTTTCATAGATTATATTTTTTTATGTTATTAAATACAAAGAGGTTGTCTCAACTATTTTGATTTTTGAGACAACCTCTTCTATTTCAATTAAGATTATTAGTTTGTTCCATAAGCACCAAAGCGTGCAGCCGGAACCGGAGTTTTGTATTCAGTTCCGTTAACTGTTAGCCCTGTTGTAGCAAAATATGGGGTATATACTCCCGTGAAACTTGAATATGCTCCTGTTAATACCGGAGAACCTGCCTGAACGTGGAAATTCCAGTTATTGTCGTAAGTGTAGCTAGTCAAAGCAACAGTACTGAATCCATAATTTACAAACTTTGGATCTTTGGCGCTATCGCCTGCTGACGTGCTAACAGGACTGTGTTCATCAACTTTAGGTGTACTTAGTCGACCATCATGATAATAAGTGGCTTGTGCAGAAACATATCCCATATAGGAAGTCATGTATAATGGATTATCCTGTGTCAGGGTGCTTTGCTGCGAACCCGATGCATAGAAGTTATAGTCAATAACTGAGTTCTTATCGGCGCCACCAGCTGATGGTCCTGGTTGATCCAGTTTTGGTGTCATAGCCATAAATTTGGCGTTCACGAATAAATTATTGAAAACACTTACTAAAGCTCCTTTTTCAACATAAGCGCCACCACCTTTGATGCCATTGCGTCTCCAACCTGAATTGATAATGGTATTATTAAATGCTCTGACAAGAGCTTGGCCTCTGCCTGCTGCATCATCCTGACCTGATGACGAAAGTTTTAAGCCATTTGTGTTGGGTGAGAAGATCAGGTTAAAGGCAGCATCCACTTTACAACCCGCTTTCATGTTGATGGCTTCTCCTCCGGTTTCTCCAATAGCCATAAACGTATTGTTGGCAATAATTCCCTGGCCACCTATAAAATACAAAGCATCAGAACGGCCATTGCGGAAAATACAGTTCGTGACTACATATTTACCCAGTGGATTATTAACTGTGATGTGAGGAGTAATATCGCCGCCTGCTGTGTAGATTCCGGCCAAAGCCGAAGGGGAATCGGCAACAACATCGCCACCTGTATATTCCATAATAACGTTATCGAATAACATTTCGGGACAATCTTTGGTTGCAACAATGCCTCCCCAAAGTCCACCAAATGTGTTTGCAGCAATACGTTTGCTTGCAGCAACTGAGAATAGAATTGGATTGGTTTTTGTCCCTTTGCAATATAATTTTCCGGCTACTATAAATTCGATTTTGGTTTTGCTAACACCAACTCCATTATCGTCAAAAATCACCTGAACACCTTCTTCAATGGTAAGCGTTTGTCCTACAGGAACAGTGATGTGTCCTGACACATTTATTGTTGCATTTTTCTCCCAAACACCCGATACATTTCCGGCTATGTTATTAAGCGTAGCCCATGATACAGTAACATCACAGGTTGCTTTTAATAAACTGTTTCCGACAGAAGTAACACTAATTGTAGTATTACCTACAGCAACAGCGGTAACAACACCTGTATTGTCAACTGTTGCTACTTCTGGTTTTGAAGAAGTCCAGACCACTTCTTTGTTTGTGGCGTCTGCAGGAAAAAATGAAGCCGTTAAAGTTTCGGCAATGGCAGGTTTTAGCGTGGTTGAGGTCTTGGATAATGTAATCCCAGCAAGATCAACTGTGTCGTCTTTTTTGCAACCCATAAAAAGAGTTGTCCATAAAAGCACTAAAGAAAATAGAAATAGCTTCTGTTTCATGATGGTTTTTTTATTAATGGTTATTAAAATTTACATCGAATTCCGATTGAAATATTTTGTCCGTAAAATTCTTTCCTGGCTACAATTCCTTTCTGATATCTTTCAACATTGGCAAAAAGCGCATTTTCGTCAGTTCTTTTTTTGTATTGAATCATTGGAGAATTAAGAAGGTTCGAAGCTTTGGCAAATAAGGCCAAACCCGATTTAAATCGTTTTTCAACTGAAGCGTCCATCTGAGCATAAGCTCCCTGCCAGGTATCGTCATTTAAATAACTTGAAACAATAATAAGTCTGTCACCGGTGTAGGAAAAGGAAAACTGTCCGTCCCAACTGTTGCGTTTGCCTTTAAAAAGGATTGAAAAGTTAGCTACATGTTCCGCCTGACCAAACAAGGGTCTGGTTTGATCAACATGCAGGGTAATGATGTTGGTCTCAGCATTTGGATCAGGGTTTGGAATATCTTTCTTTTTTGAGGTGGTGATATCGGAGTTGGTATAGGTGTAATTTGCTTTAATCCCAAACCAACCGAAATATTTGATAACATCAATCTCAACCCCGTAATTGTTGGCATCGCCGTAATTCATGGGCATATAAAACAAATCCTGGCTATTATAACTCATGAATCCAAATTCAATCGGGTCTTTTATTTTTTTATAGAA
>Ga0302215_10001644_pt1 | contig 15738 bp, 26 predicted proteins | sample II_Fen_N3_1_FD_194580 | JGI IMG/M metagenome (GOLD analysis project Ga0302215, IMG submission 194580) | Peat permafrost microbial communities from Stordalen Mire near Abisko, Sweden - II_Fen_N3_1 | ecosystem: Environmental > Terrestrial > Soil > Wetlands > Permafrost | place: Sweden: Abisko...
TGCTTTTGTTGTTACTGGTCAATCTAATAAAGTAGAAGTCGCTAAAGCTGTTTACGCAGTTTACGGCGTAAAACCAGTAAACGTAAACATTGTTTGCGTAAAAGGCAAAGCAGTAGCTCGTGGTCGCATCAAGGGTCGCAGAAGCGATATGAAAAAAGCGATTGTTACCTTAAAGAAAGGTGATACAATCCAGATCTACGAGGGTGTTTAAAATATTAATTTTGAAACTTTAGCAACATACCTATGGGAATTAAAAAAGTAAAACCAACTACTCCCGGCCGCAGACAAGCAACGTTTGACGATTTTGCCGATATTACAAAATCAAAGCCAGAAAAATCTTTGATCGTAATTAGAAAGCAAAAAGGTGGTCGTAATAGCAATGGTAAAATAACAGTTAGACATCAAGGTGGTGGCGTTAAGCGCTTTATCAGAATTGTTGATTTTAAGCGTGATAAATTTGGTGTTCCAGCAACTGTGGCCTCAATCGAATACGATCCAGGTCGTGGTGCTAGAATCGCTTTATTACATTATGCTGATGGTGAAAAAAGATATATTATTGCTCCAATTGGTTTAATTGTTGGTGATAAAATCGCTAGTGCCAAGGAACTAATTGAAATCAAGGTTGGCAACGCTATGCCAGTTCAATTCATTCCAGCCGGCGTGGCTATCTATAACATCGAGCTTATTGCCGGTCGTGGTGGTAAAATTGCCAGAGGGGCTGGTAACACTGCTTTCGTCATGGGTGTCGAAGGCAAATATGCTCAGATTAAAATGCCATCAGGTGAAATCAGATTAGTGAAGAAAGAATGTTTATGTACTATTGGTCGGGTTAGTAATCCTGACAAACGTCACATTAGTTTAGGTAAAGCTGGTCGAAGTCGTTTACTCGGTATTCGTCCAACAGTCCGTGGTACTGCCATGAATCCTAACGATCACCCACACGGTGGTGGTGAAGGTAAACAGTCTATCGGTCTAAGATATCCAAAGACTAAGTGGGGTAAACCAGCTCTTGGTGTCAAGACTCGTAAAAAGAGTTCATCTGACAAGCTTATTATTAAGCGTAGAGCTAAAAGAAAATAATTATTTAAGTAAAATATTATGTCGAGAAGTTTGAAAAAAGGACCATATATCAATCCTCGCATCCTAAAACATGTTTTGGCTTTAAAGCCAGGCGACAAAACTGTGATTAAGGTTTGGGATAGAGCTTGCTCAGTTACCCCAGAAATGGTGGGAATTACTCTTGGTGTTCATAACGGCAAGACCCATTTTCCAGTTTATGTTGTTGAAAATATGGTAGGGCATTGCTTAGGCGAATTCGCTCCAACCCGCAAATTTATATCTCATGGCGGTAAAGCAGCTAAAGCTCAAGCTAAAGGTGGTAAATAAGAAGCATTAAGTTCAAAAAATTTATGGAAATTAAAGCCAGTATAAATGATTTGAGAATGTCGCCTCGCAAAGTGCGTTTAGTCATCGACTTAATTCGCAAAATGCCTGTTGATGCGGCCCTAGCTCAATTAAAATTCACTAATAAGTTAGCTACTGAACCAGTCGCCAAAATGATTGAGTCAGCGATTGCTAATGGTATTAATACCTACGGTTTAGATCGAACTAATTTATTTATTAAAGAAATTAGATCTGACGAAGGAACAACTTTAAAACGTTGGATGCCTAAAGCTCATGGTCGTGCTACGGTTATTCGTAAACGCGGAGCTCATGTGAAAGTTATTTTAGGAGAACTTGTTGACTCCGGTAAGCACGAAAAGAAAGTGCTTAAGACCGAAGCCCCAATGAAACTTGAAGACTTAGCTAAAGAAGCTGAACAAAAGACTTCGAAGACTTCTAAGAAAAAAGAAGCTGACGAAGAAAAGACTACCGTTAAAGCCAAAACCAAAACAGCTGCTCCAGAAAAAGGTTTTGCCGCTAAAGTTTTCCGCCGTAAGGTTGGTTAATTAGTTAATCTTTCATATACTTAAATTTGTAACAAGTTATACTATGGGTAAAAAAGTAAATCCAAAAATATTCAGAATGGGAATCACTAAGAGCTGGGACTCTATTTGGTTTGAAAGCGGCAAAAATTATATTAAAAATGTTGCTCAAGACATCTCTGTTCGACGTTATCTCATCAAAGAATTCAAAGAAGCCGGTGTTGATAAAGTAGAAATCATTCGCAGTTTAAATCGTATCCAGATTGATTTATGGACAGGGAAACCTGGCTTACTAATCGGTCGTGGTGGTAACGGTGTGGAAGATCTTAAGAAAAAGTTACATACTAAATTTCTTAAAACTTTCCGAATTGGCGAAATTACTTTGAATATCAAAGAAGTTAGTCGTCCAGGTTTATCCGCTCAAATCGCGGTGCAAACTATGACACTTGAAATTGAAAAACGTATTCCTTTCCGTAAGGTAATGAAACAAACTATTTCTCGAATCGAACGTGCTGGTGCTCAAGGTGCTAAAGTAGTTATCGGCGGCCGTTTAAATGGTGCTGAAATTGCTCGTACTGAAAAATTAGTTTGGGGCAAAGTGCCACTTAATACTTTGCGAGCCGATATTGATTATGCCAGAGGAGCCGCTCATACTAGTTATGGTGCTATCGGCATTAAAGTTTGGGTTTATAAAGGCGAAGTTTTTGAGAAAGAAAAAGAAGATGCTTTCAAGGGCACTCGTTAATTTAATTTAACCCTTTGAATAATTAATATTCCACGATACATATGTTAATGCCAAAAAAAACTAAATTCCGTAAAGATCATAAGCGACGTCGCGGTGGCAAAGCTAGCCGCATGTTAACCGTGGCCTTTGGTAGCTATGGTTTGAAAGCGCTTACCCCTCACTGGGTAACCTCCCGCCAAATTGAAGCAGCCAGACGTGTTATGACTAAATATGTGAAAAAAGGTGGTAAGATTTGGATCCGTATTTTCCCAGACAAACCAGTAACCGCTCATGGCGGAGAACTACCAATGGGTAAAGGTAAAGGAGCCGTTGATTACTATGTAGCTATTATTAAACCAGGAACTGTGATGTTTGAAATGGATGGTTTAGACGAAGCTACAGCTCACGAAGCAATGTTACTTGCTGCTCATAAATTGCCACTTAAATGTGCTTTCGTTACTAAAACTAACGCTTAACCAGTTTTAAAAATATGGAAATAAAAGAACTTACAACTAAGACTCCAGCTGAGCTAAGTAAATTGCTAGCTGAATCTCAAGAGAAGTTACGTGAACTACGTTTTAAAGATTCTAATAAACAGTTAAAGAATGTCCGATCAATTAGAGTTTTGAAACAAGAAATCGCACGTATCAACACCTTGTTAAATAAGAAAGACTAATTTTAATAAATATGGCCGAAAAAAAACAAGTTAAAAAGGTATCAGCCGCTCCAAAGGAAGTTACTCCAAAAGTAGCTAAAGAAGCTGTTATCCTCGAGACGAAAGTAGCTAGAACAATTATTCGTAAGAAGTTTTCTGGCGTGGTCGTTTCTGATAAGAGCGACAAAACTATCGTTGTCAAGGTCGACACCGTAAAAATCCACCCAAAGTACAAGAAACGTTATACTCGTAGCCAAAAATATAAAGTTCATGATGAAAAAAATGAATTTAGAACTGGCGACAAAGTAAATTTCGTCGAATGTCGTCCTTTGAGTCGTGAGAAACGCTGGAGAGTGGTTAAGTAATACGTTTTTCGCTTCAAAAGAAGCTTATAAATTAGACTAAAAGTATGATTCAAGTTCAAAGCAGAATGAAGGTAGCCGACAACTCCGGAGCCAAAGATGTGATGTGTATCAGAGTCTTGGGCGGTTACAAAAAAAGATACGCTCATGTTGGCGATATTATTGTTGCGTCTGTAAAATCAGCTGCTCCTCATGCTCCAATTAAAAAAGGAGACATTATTAAAGCAGTGATTGTTCGCACTAAAAAAGAAATTCGTCGTGCTGATGGTTCTTACTTACGTTTTGATGACAATGCTTGCGTTGTTATTAATGACCGAGAAAAGAAAGATCCTAAAGGTACTCGAATTTTTGGTCCAGTAGCTCGTGAAATTCGTCATGCTGGATTTGTAAAAATCGCGTCCTTAGCTCCTGAGGTGCTTTAAGGTTTTAAAGATCTAAAATAAACAAGTTTATGAATATTAAGAAAAATGACAAAGTGCAAATCCTTGCCGGAAAAGATAAAGGTAAGAGTGGTAAGATTTTGCAATCTTTGCCTAAAGATAACCGAGTTAGCGTTGAAGGCTTGAATCTACTTATCAAGCATTTACGTCCACGTCGTGAAGGCGAAAAAGGTCAAAGAATTGAATTCCCAGCCTTTATCAATGCTTCTAATGTGGCTTTAGTTTGCCCTAAGTGTGGCAAGGCGACTCGTGTTGCTTATAAAATCGTTGAAGAAAACGGTAAAGCTAAAAAATATCGAGTTTGTAAGAAGTGTCAGGAAGTCATTGAGTAATCAATCTAAACAAGATTAAATAATATGAGACTAAAAGAAAAATATCAGAAAGAAATCATTCCTCAGCTGCAAGAAAAGTTCGGCTACAAGAATGAACGCAATGTTCCGCACTTAGAAAAAGTGGTTTTAAACATTGGTTTTGGAAGATTCTCGAAAGAGAAGGAATACATTGCCGACGTTGAAAAAGGTTTAACTAAGATTAGTGGACAGAAAGTTGTCTTCACTAAAGCTAAGAAATCTATTTCCGCTTTTAAAATTCGTGAAGGAATGACGATCGGATCTATGGTTACAATTCGCGATAAGCGGATGTACGACTTTGTTGAAAAATTAGTCGGCATCACTTTTCCTCGCGTTCGAGATTTCCGTGGTATCAGTGATAAAAATATGGATAACAAAGGTAATCTAACCATTGGTTTCAAAGATTACTCATGTTTCCCAGAAATAAAAGTCGAAGATATTGATAAAATTTACGGTTTAGAAGTTTCTATCGCTACGTCAGCGAAAAACCGTGAAGAAGGTTTAGAGCTTTTCAAGTTAATCGGTTTTCCTTTTAAGAAATAGCAATAACATTTAGATAATTAACGACTGCTTATCGCTTCAGGCGGTAAAAAGACACAAGAATATATATGGCTAGAAAAGCATTAATTGCCAAAGCAAAACTAAAACCAAAATTTACTACCAGAAAGATAAATCGTTGTTGGCGTTGTGGTCGTAACCACGGCTATATGCGCGATTTCGGTTTATGCCGTATTTGCTTTAAAGAATTAGCGGATAACGGAGATTTACCAGGTATTAAGAAGTCCAGCTGGTAATCTTAGTCCCAATTATTTAGAAAAAAGTAATAAAGAAATAAATTTTATGACAGATCCAATCGCAGACATGTTCACTCGCATACGGAACGCCTCTGCCGTTAAAAAATCCGATACCTCAATGCCAATGAGCAAACTCAAATATGAAATCGCTAAGATTTTAGAACGAGAGGGCTGGATTAAGGGCGCGGAAGTAATAGCAGGCGGTTTAAATGCTAGACGCAGCAGTTTTGATGAGTTAAAGATCTCCTTGAAATATCAGAAGAACGGCAAATCACACATCAGCGTTATTAATCGCGTTAGCAAACCAGGCTTACGTGTTTATGTCGACAAGGATAATATCCCGACAGTTTTAAATAACTTTGGTATCGCTATCATCTCAACTTCTAAAGGTTTAATGACCAACAAAGAAGCTCGAGTTCAAAAGATTGGCGGCGAAGTTATTGGTGAAATTTATTAATTAGTCAAAAACCTTATATGTCACGTTTAGGAAAATTACCAATCATTTTGCCAGCCGGTGTTACTGCTACTTTAAGTGGTCAGTTGCTTACCGTCAAAGGGGCGAAAGGAGAATTAAAACAAGATTTTAACTCTGATATTGTGGTTAAGATTGAAGAGACTCAAATCTTAGTTTCTAAGAATGAAAATGGGTCTAAAAAGGCTAGCGCGATGTGGGGTCTATACCGCACACTATTCGCTAACATGGTTGAAGGCGTGTCCGTTGGATTCGTCCGAAAATTAGAAATCAACGGTGTTGGTTACCGTGCTAACGTTAGCGGCAACAGGCTGAATATGGCTTTAGGCTTTTCACACCCAATTGAATTTGATCTACCAACTGGTATCACAGCTTCAGTTGAAGGTAATATCATTACTTTAAATGGATATGATAAGAAACTGATCGGTGAAACTGCAGCTAGAATTCGTAAGATTAGAAAACCAGAACCTTATAAAGGTAAAGGGGTTAAATATCTTGAAGAAGTTTTACGCAGAAAGGCTGGTAAGTCAGCAGCTAAGGGTAAATAAAATTCTAAAATTTACAAATAACATTCGATAGTATGGACAAGAATAAAATAAAAAATGAACGCCAAGATAGAAGACATGGTCGCGTGCGCGCTAAAGTAAGCGGCAGTGCCATTCGCCCAAGATTATCGGTTTTCCGTTCTAATCGTGGTATGTTCTTACAGCTTATTAATGATGAAACTGGTCAGACTTTAGTCAGTGCCAAGACTCAAGAAATTAAGACTGCCGGAGCTAAGACTGAAAAATCTTTGGAACTAGGTAAATTACTAGCTGAAAAAGCAAAGGCTAAAAATATTAGTTCTGTAGTTTTTGATCGCGGTTGTTATAAATATCATGGCCGAGTGAAAGCGGTGGCCGATGGAGCTCGCGAAGGCGGACTTCAGTTTTAATTTAGTTTAATGCTTTAATACAAATATGTCTGACGAAAAAAAGGCTAACAACAATATTCAACCAGCTAAACCTGCTTCAGCTGCCGGTACAGTCGCTAAAGATATCTACGGCGGTGGTACTTCAAGACCGGGTCAAGGTTACCAAGGTCAAAAAGGTGGTCAAGGCCAAGGTGGACAAGGTGGTCAAGGTGGCGGAGGCAATCGAGGTCCTCGTCGCGGTAATGACCGTGGTCGCGATGCAAATCGTGATGAATTTGAACAACGCATTTTGGATATCGCTCGCGTAACTCGTGTTATGGCTGGTGGTAAAAGAATGAACTTCCGTGCTTGTATTGCTATTGGCGATCGAAAAGGCAAGGTTGGCGTTGGTTTAGGTAAAGGAGCTGATGTTACTATGGCCGTTAATAAGGCTGTAAATCATGCCAAAAAAGACATGATCACCGTTAACACTATCAACGACACCATTACTCATGAAGTTCACCACAAAGAAGGCGCTGCTAAATTATTATTTAAACCAGCTCGTTCCGGTAAAGGTATTATCGCTGGTGGCGTTGCTCGAGCTATTTTAGAATTAGCTGGCATCAAAAATGTAACTAGCAAACAATTAGGTACTAACAATAAAATTAACAACGCTCGTTGTACAATTGAAGCTTTACGTTCTTTACGCGCTGTTGATAAAACAGCTAAAGCGCCTAAGACTGAAAAAGTAATTGAGAAGACCGAAAAATAAGAAAAATATAGCGAAGGTTTAAATTATACTTGTTATAATTTAAGCTAGCATAATTTATAAAGTAATTTTTTTTCTATGTTATCACTAAATGAAATAAAAAGGCCACAGGTAGTAGTAAAACGAAGAAGAGAGTTGGCCGTGGTAATTCTTCCGGTCATGGTACTTATAGTACTCGTGGTCTTAAAGGACAAAAATCTCGTTCTGGTGTTTCTGGTTTGAAACGTTTAGGTATGAGAATGCAATTACTTCAAACTCCAAAATCTCGTGGTTTTAAATCTGCTAAACCAAAAAATCACGTTATCTCTATTAAAGCGATTAACAGCAATTATAAAGATGGGGAAATAGTAAATAAAGATACTTTAGTTGAAAAAGGTTTGATCCTAAAGAAAGGTACTCCAGTGAAAGTTTTAGGTGCTGAAAAATTAACTGTTAAAGTTAAGATTGAGGGTCTTAAAATGAGTGAATCAGTAGCCGCTCAACTTAAATAAATTAAAGGCGGCTCTTGCCGTCTTTATCGTTTTAGTTTCTTATATAAATTATATGTTTGATAAATTGATTCAAATTTGGAAGACCAAAGAATTGCGTAATAGCGTATTGTTTGTGTTAGCCATGTTGGTTATTTTTAGATTAGCGGCTCACATCCCAATTCCTGGTGTAGACACCACTGATCTTAAATTATTCTTTGATAACAATCCAGTTTTAAGTTTTGTTAATGTGTTTGCTGGTGGTGGTATGGAAAATTTTTCTATCATTATGATGGGAATCGCTCCTTATATTACCTCTTCAATTATTTTCCAATTACTAGCGATGATTATTCCTAAATTGGAAGAAATGCAAAAAGAAGAATCTGGCCGACAGAAGATTAATATGTGGACTCGTTATGCCACTGTGCCACTTGCAGCGATGCAGGCCTTTGGTATGCTTAGTTTACTTCGTCAATCTAAAGCCATTAGTATTTCCTCGTTTTCCGGTTGGAGTATGATCACGATGATTATTACGATTACCGCTGGTACGATTTTACTAATGTGGATTGGTGAACTTATTTCCGAAAAGAAAATTGGTAATGGTATTTCCTTATTAATTTTTGCTGGTATCGTGGCTCGTTTGCCTCAGAGTATCAGTCAAGCTACTTTATCTTTAGATCAGGTTCAAATAACCACTTTAATTGCTTTTTCAATCGTGGCTTTGCTAACGGTTGTGGGGGTAGTTATTATTAACGAAGGACAACGTAATATTCCAGTGCAGTATGCTCGTCAGATTAGAGGTAATCGGGCTTATGGTGGTACCAATTCTCATTTACCTTTACGGGTTAATATGGCCGGTGTAATTCCAATCATTTTTGCAATTTCAGTGGTAATGTTTCCACCGATGATTGCTCAATATTTCCAACACGCCAAAACGGCTTGGATTGCTAATTTTTCACAATGGACCATTCAGGTCTTTAATGATCAAATAGTTTACGCGGTTTTATATTTTGTCTTAGTATTTGTCTTTACTTACTTCTATACTGAAGTTATTTTCCATCCAGAACAAATCGCTGAAAATTTGCAAAAACAAGGTGGCTTTATTCCTGGTATTCGTCCTGGTAAACACACGAGTGATTACTTATCAAATACCACTTATAAAATCATTTTAGTTGGGGCTTTATTTTTAGCCGTAATCGCGGTTATGCCACTCGTGGTTAAAGCGTTTACCGGCATCCAGTCACTTGCGATTGGGGGAACCAGTATCTTAATCGTCGTTTCGGTAGTAATTGAAATGGTGAAGCAGATTCAGGCTCAACTGACCATGAGAGAATACGACAGTATTTAATCTAATAGTTCAAATATTTATAAAATTCCGCCTAATTAGGCGGAATTTTTGTTTGACGGCGTAGGCCCTTTTGCGGTAAACTTTGAATATAATTAATAAAAATATGACTCTACAAGACTTTTTAACTAAAGCTCACGATCAGTATGTTGATACTGAACATTTGAAACGTTATTTCAGAGAAATGATGTATCATAACTTAGCTTACGATAATTTAGATGAAGCCAATAAAAATTTTGTTTTAGATATTATCTTAAAACATCGGGCTAAATTATTTGCGCATGAGCCTTTATCAACAACGGATTTAGAGCGAGAATATTACAGAATTTGGGAACGTCGAGAAACTTTAAAACTATTAGAAAATGACTTAAAAAATATTAAGGAAATTCTGACTTCTTTTAAGGAATAGTTGAGACAGTAAAGATAAATATAATATTTTATGGTATATAAAAAAGATTTGGAAGAAATTCGAATTATTCGTGAAGGCGGTCGTATTTTGTCACGGATTTTACAAGAAATGATTAGTGAAGTAAGACCAGGCGTTTCAACTTTAGCGCTGGAGAATATTTTAGTTAAACGAATTACCGAAGCGGGTGGTCGTCCATCTTTTAAAGATTATGATATGGGGGATGATATTTTATTTCCCTCCGCTTTGTGTGCTTCAATTAATAATGAAGTGGTTCATGGCGTGGCGATTCCGGGACGCTTACTTAAATCGGGCGATATCATCGACTTAGATATTGGGATGGAGTGGCCGATTGATTCAAAAGTTAGAGCCCAATTTAAAGCTCCAGTTAATAAATTTTCTGATGAAGGTGGTTTTTATACGGATATGTGTGCCACGGTCGCGGTGGGTAAAATTAGTCAGGAAGCCAAAAAACTCTTAAAGGTAACTCGTGAATGTTTGGAGGCGGGAATTAAACAAGCTAAACCGGGAAATACTTTAAATGATATTGGTCAGGCCATTCAGTTTATTGCGGAGACTCATGGTTATGGCGTAGTTCGTGATTTAGTAGGGCATGGCGTGGGTTATTTGGCTCACGAAGATCCTAATGTTTTTAACTATGGCATTCCCCAAAAATCAAAAGAGAACTTAGTTTTAGAAGTAGGCATGGTAATTGCCATTGAACCGATGATTAACGCGGGAACTTGGAAAGTGGATGTCGCCGCTAACAATTTTACAATTGTGACAGCCGACAATTCTTTAAGTGCTCATTTTGAACATACGGTGGCGATTATGGAAGATGGCCCAGAAATCTTAACCAAATAATTATATGGAAAAATATTTAGGCATTGATTGGGGTGAAAAACGGATTGGACTGGCAACGGCTGAAGAGGAGCTAAATATGGCTTTACCTTTGGGTACAGTGGCCGATATCGCTGGTATTTTACAAACCATTGCCGAAGAAGAAATAACTTGTATTGTTTTAGGCCGTCCTTATCAAATGGCTAGTTTAGAGCATGATATTAATCCTGATTTTTTAAAGTTTGTTACTCTACTGGAATCACAAACTAAATTACCAATTATTCAAATTGATGAACGCTTAAGCAGCTTAGCAGCTGATGCTATGGGTGGTCCTAAAAAAATGCGAGCCGGTCGCGATGAAATTGCGGCGGCTTTAATTTTGCAAAGCTACCTAGATAAGCAGAAATAAGTTTATGGTAGAGAGTTTAAATAGCGAAGCCTTAATTATTCGACGTAACGACTGGCGTGAAAACGACAGTCGCGTTGTTTTGTATACTAAAAAATTTGGTAAGTTATCACTAGTGGCTCGTGGGGCAAAAAAAGCACGTTCCAAAATAGCCGGACACATTGAACCGATTAGTTTGGTTAATATGATGATTTTAAAAGGGAAGGCCTTTGATTATTTAGGTAGTGCTATTAATAAAAAAGCTTATTTAAATATTAAGAGCAATCTTAATGCTTTGTATTTTGTCGGAGCGGCCTTAGCTTTATTTGATAGCCAAGTTAAAGAAGCGGCGGAAGATGAAGAATTATTCAATTTTTTAATTTCTTGGTTAGACCTCGTTGATGATCGTTTTGCGCTAGATTTAGATAAAGACAAAGGGGAATTACTATATGATTATTTCGCCCTAAGATTATTAGCCATTTTAGGTTACAAGCCAGAGCTTTATCATTGTTTGGCTTGCCACCAAACGATTAAACCAACGACTAATTGTTTAAATTTACGCTTAGGGGGTTTAATTTGCGGGGACTGTTTAGCAACTAGTCAATTAAAATATTTACCCAATGAATTACTGACTGTTTCTGATAATTGTATTAAATTACTTCGAATTTTTAGCGAAGCTACTAGCTATCAAACCATTAAGATTGAGCCGACTTTAACTCGAGAGCTGAGCCGTTTAGTTAAATCTTTGCTAGAATTTAGCCAATAATTAGTCTGTATTGACTTAAATCTAATATTGTTGTATAATGATTTGAGTGCAAAGTATTTTGTATTTTAAAAAATTAATAAATTAAACTAAATTAGGAGGGAAAAAAATGCCAACAAGCGATGTTTTTACTAAACAAAATCTTACAAAAACAGTCCATTACGTAATTACTGGACCGGGTCGACTTTGTCTGCCAATCAGTTTAGCCTTGTGTGCCACTGTTGCACAAGCTAATGACAAAGCTATTAATCAGGCTATTAACTTAGCCAAAAGTTTTACCGGCATCATGCTTTACAGGTGCGATGGTGATAAACGAGAAGCAATTTATTCGTCGGATTTGAAATCAGCTCATGTTAGAGGGAGTAATTTTGAAAACTACTTTCATGGCCGAGGCGTCAATGCCGGATATTACGACAATTTTAAGTATTAAACTCATTTTTAGGAGGTAAAATGGATTTAGAATCAGTTAGAGAGGAGTCTCTTTATGCAATCGTTAGTACTGGCTGTACAATAAAACTACTTTTTGGAGCCGGTTGTGGCGACTCAATGGTTTACACTGATACCAGTGCAGTTAGTCGTTATAACAATTTGAATCCCGGTTTTGTTTACGGGTTACTTTTGTTCAAAAAGGAAGCCGGCAAGAGGTATAAGTTTTCTAAAATAGAAAACAAATTTCTCCTGGTGGAAAATTAAAATTTATAAAAAAGAGCGTCATAATGAGCTCTTTTTTTTCTTGCTAAAAATCGGTAGATGGGGTAAAATTAACTAGTAAAATGCCAATAAAAACGTTTTTTAAGGTTATTTGGTAAAGGTTTAATTAGTTTTTAAATTTATGTCAAGAATGATGATTGCTGCTGCAAAAAAAGAAGGCCAAGGGACTGTCAAACTAGCCGGTTGGGTTAGAAATTTACGGATTCACAAGGGCCTTATTTTTATAGACTTACGTGATTTATCTGGTCAAATTCAGTTAGTGGTTTTAGAATCTAGTACCGCTTTTAGCGAGGCCGAAAAATTAACTTTAGAAAGTGTTGTGTCAGTTTCTGGAACCCTTCAGGCTAAGCCCGCTAAAAAAGGAGATGATAGTGGTATTTTAGATTATGAATTATTAGTGGAATCTTTAGAGATATTATCTTTAGCTGATGAAAATTTACCGATTCCAGTTTTAACTAAAGCGGATAATGAAGCGGATATTGATTTACGCTTTGATAATCGTCAGTTAGATTTACGCCAAGAAGATAAGCAATTAATTTTTAAAACTTGGAGCAAGTTAGAAGAAGGTTTTCGGGCTGAATTTTCTAATTTAGGTTTCATGCAGATTTACACTCCGTGCTTAATGAGCATGGCTAGTGAAACTGGGGCTGAAGTTTTTGAAGTAAAATATTTTGATCGTAAAGCTTATTTATCTCAGTCCCCACAATTTTATAAACAAATGGCGATTGCTTCGGGCTTTGAAAAAGTCTTTACTTTTGGTCCTGTTTTTCGGGCTGAGAAATCTTATACCACTCGTCATGTGACTGAGTTTACTGGTTGGGATTTTGAATTTGCTTTTTTAGAATCACATCATGACATTATGGATGTGGAAGAAAAATTATTAATTTCCGGTTTTAAAAAAATAAAAGACGATTTAAATTTAGATATTGAAATTCCCAGTTCACCCTTTCCGCGAATGACTTTAGCTGAAGTTAAAGTTAAACTTCAAGCGGTGGGTATCACTAGTGAAAAAGCTGGTGATTTATCACCCGAAGAAGAACGAGAAATTTGTCGTTTAGTTAAAGAAGAGTTGGGTCACGATTTTATTTTTGTTACTGATTACCCAGCTGAAACTCGAGCTTTTTATCACATGAGATATCCCGACACCGATATTACTAAAAGTTTTGATTTACTTTATCGCGGTGTGGAAATAACAACGGGTGCACAAAGAGAACATCGCGTTGATGTTTTAGAAAAGCAAGCACTGGAGAAGGGTATGGATTTAGAAGAGTTAAAAAATTATCTTAATTTTTTCCGTTATGGTTGTCCACCTCATGGTGGCGTTGGAATTGGTCCCGCTCGTTTAATTATGAAAATATTAGAACTACACAGTGTTAAAGAAGCTTGTTTTTTACCACGTGATGTTCGTCGTTTGATTCCTTAAATTATTCTTAACAAATATACTATGTCTTACATTACCATCAAACAGTTACACCGAGAAACCAGTAAATATTTAAATAATAATATTGTGATTGGGGCTTGGGTGCGAACAGTTCGGTCTTCTAAAGAATTTGGTTTCATGGAACTAAATGACGGCTCTTTCTTTAAAGGCGTCCAGGTAGTGTTTGATAATACACTGAGTAATTTTTCGGAAGCCGAAAAATTATCAATTGGTTCTTCAGTGGAAATTGAAGGTATGCTAGTTGAGTCACCAGCCGCTGGTCAGGCTTTTGAACTTAAAGCGACTCGGGTGACGGTTTTAAATCAGGCCGCCGAAGATTATCCATTACAAAAGAAAAAACATAGTTTTGAATTTTTACGTGAGATCGCTCATTTACGCGGCCGCAGTAATACTTTTTCAGCGGTTTATCGTTTGCGTTCCACTTTAAGTTACGCAATTCATAAATTTTTTCAAGAAGAAGGTTTTGCTTATATTCACACTCCAATTATTTCCACCAGTGATGCTGAAGGTGCGGGTGAAATGTTTCAAGTAACCACGCTTGATTTAAAAAATGTTAGTCATGATGATAAGGGTGAAATAAATTATAAGGAAGATTTTTTTGGTAAAAAAGCTGGACTAACTGTTAGCGGTCAACTTAATGCTGAAGCCCTCGTGATGGGCTTAAATAAAGTTTATACTTTTGGCCCAACTTTTAGAGCCGAGAATTCTAATACTACTAGACATGCTAGTGAGTTCTGGATGATGGAACCAGAAATGGCCTTTGCAACATTAGAAGATGACATGAATTTAGCTGAGAAGATGTTAAAATATTTAATTAATTATGTTTTAACTGAGTTACCTGAAGAAATGGAATTCTTTGATAAATTTATTGAACCAGGATTAATAGAAAGACTTAAAACAGTGGCCGCGGCTGATTTTGCTCGGGTCACTTATACTGAAGCGGTGGAATTACTTATTAAATCTGGTGAAAAATTTACTTACCCAGTTGCCTGGGGGATTGATTTACAAACTGAACACGAACGCTATATTACCGAGAAGATTTATAATAAACCAGTATTTCTAATCGATTATCCAAAAGACATTAAAGCTTTTTACATGAAGCAAAATGATGATGGTAAAACCGTTAGAGCCATGGATCTTTTAGTTCCTGGTATCGGTGAAATTATTGGTGGTAGTCAACGTGAAGAACGTTATGATATTTTAGCCAAGCGGATGACTGACATGGGTTTAAAACTGGAAGATTATAATTGGTATTTAGATTTACGTAAATATGGTTCCGTTGATCACGCTGGTTTCGGTTTAGGTTTTGAACGAGCTATTATGTATTTAACTGGTATGGCTAATATCCGTGATGTAATTCCATTTCCTCGAACGCCAAAAAATGCTGACTTTTAATTTATGATTTTTTCTATTACCTTTATTATAGCTATCGCCTTATTAATTTTTTTAGCTTTTTTAATCTTAGCCATTTCGGCTAACAAAAATAATTCTACTAATATGAACAACAATGCTAAGTATGCGTTTTATTACTTGCTATCTTTAGTGGCTCTTATCTTTACGGCAGTATCAGTCGGTATGATTTCTTTTGGTATTATTAATGACACGGTGGCTGATGCTCTAACAATGAGAAATGGGGTGAGTGATTCTTTGAAGTTTGCGATTTCGGCTTTAATTATTGCGACGCCAATTTTCTTCTTAATGCAGAGTTTAATTAATAAAGGTTTACGCAAAGGCGAATTAGATAAAGAATCCGGTGTAAGACGTTGGTTAACTTATTTTATTTTGTTAGTCTCCTCGGTTACTATTTTGGGAGTTTTCATTGGCGTGCTGAATAATTTTTTAGCGGGTGAATTTACCATTAGCTTTATCTTAAAATCAGTTAGTATGTTAGTTATTTCCGCTGCGGTTTTCTCCTTTTATTTTTATGACATAAAAAGAACTAATGTGACTGACAAGAATTTAGTAATGCGAATTTTCTTTTTCGCTTCTTTAGGCAT
>Ga0302215_10001645_pt1 | contig 15738 bp, 5 predicted proteins | sample II_Fen_N3_1_FD_194580 | JGI IMG/M metagenome (GOLD analysis project Ga0302215, IMG submission 194580) | Peat permafrost microbial communities from Stordalen Mire near Abisko, Sweden - II_Fen_N3_1 | ecosystem: Environmental > Terrestrial > Soil > Wetlands > Permafrost | place: Sweden: Abisko...
CAGCAGGCACGATTAGCAACATGGCAGTCAGTGCTACAACGTTGACAGCGAGCGGCACCTCGTCATTAGGTATCACATCGGCTTCACGTTTAACGACTGGTAACTTACAAGCTACTGGCGGTGCAGTTTCGGGCGTGGCGATTACTAGCAGCCCAATCAGCGGCAGCACTGGCTCGTTCACAACGCTAGCAGCATCAGGCGTAACAACATTAGCTGCAACGACAGTTAATGGAGTCGAGACAATTACTGACACAACTCAATCTACAGCATCAACTAATGGTGCGTTAATTGTTGCTGGCGGCGCTGGCGTTGCGAAAAATGTTAATGTTGGTATGGACTTAGCAGTTACTGGTTCATCAACGTTGGGCGATATTGTTATCGCAACAAATAGCATCTCTTCAACAGGCGACGTAGAAATTAGTGCAACTGGTGCAGTGAAGGTTGGCGCATTGACGATGCCACAAGTAGACGGCACAGCTGGTTCAGTGATGGTAACTGACGGCGCAGGTCACATTAGCTTAGTGTCAGTAGGCGCAGCTACAGCAGGTAATGTTATTCCGCTTGGCACCCCAACTACTGGATCATTGATTGATAACAATCCGGCTATTTTGACCTTTACTCCAACAACGAAAGTCACTGATGCAGTTGACAAGCTGAATGAGATCTTAGGTAAATTAGTCCCACCAGCTCCACCAGCATTCCCGAACGGCACGCTAACAGTTTCGTCCTTGCTAACTGGCCCACGTATGACTGTGTTCACACAGACAGACAACACAACGACTAGCAGCAAGCAAATGGCAGCAGGCAGTGTTCCGTCTTACAAGCGAGCTGCAACTTACGCAACCAACGTTCTCAATGACGTAGGTCCGGGCGAATCGGGCACAGTGTCAGTAATGAAGAATGGTGTAGCAGCAGGTTCCCGCACTATTACTCCAACATTAACTAACAACGGTACTTACAGTGACTTAGTCATCAGCGATAACGCTGACTACGGTACTAAGACTGGTAAGGCATTGCTTTTCTGGAACAGCTTTGATGCACAAGCATCTGGCACAGTACCAGCAGGTTGGAACGAAGTGTATTTAACAGACGACGCAGCAGGAACGTCGAACACTGTGGTTTGGTACTACGATAATTCTACTCCGGGTACTCCGGTAGTAACTGGGACAACGTTTGCACCGACTACAGAAGTTACAGCATTTAGCTCATCAGTGCCACATTACACAAGCACAACATTATGGACAGCAACAGGTACAGCAACTAAATTGTCGGGGGATTTGTATCCAGCAACTGACACATTCTTGACAGGTACTGCAGGCGGGTCATTCCAAACTCCAGCTTCGGTAACGTACACGGCCGCTGGTGTTACTACTCCACTAGTTCGCAATCTTTACGTAGCATCAGGAAATGCGTCGTTTACAACGACAGTAAATACTGTTGACGCTACAGGAAGTTCTACAGCAGGCCCGAGCTATTCAGTAAATAACACTTATGCAACAGGTACAGGTAGCTCAACTCCAGGAGGAACGGTATTGACAATTAAGACAACAGATACGTCGAAGGTAAACGAAGCTAACGTAGTAGTTGGTACATTCGGATCGGGCGGCGCAGCAAGCGCAGTTCGTATTGGCGGATTAGCAGCAGGCGCAACTCCAGCGTTATCGGGTATGGCAGCTTGGTCAAGTTCGGCAGCATTGCCAGCATACGAAGCCACTGTAGTAGCTGGTGCTGCCAAGCAAGATACAACTAACTACAGCGTAGGTTATTTCCCAATGGGGCCGGACCTAAGCACTGGTCGTTCTGCAACCCAATACATTACCTTCCGTGTCCAACGTGATGCAGTTTCGAAGTTTGATATCTCGGTAACTGGTAAGTTTAGTGGTTGCCAAGTTGCTATTCCGGGATCAACGTTAGACGTTACAGCAGCACCAACTAACGGATGGATTGACCCAACTGTATCATACGGTGGCGCAGGCGTGCCGGGAACTGGTTCCGGCGGCAACGGCAGCGTAGGTTGCTCTATCGGCGGAACATTAACTGTTGGCTCAAATGTAACACAGAGTAAGACAGTGACTTTCGGTACAGAATCAAGCCACAACAGCACAAATAATTACATCTACATACGTTTTGTTCTCGCAGCCGGCGACAGCATTACAGCATTAAGCTTTGCAAACCCAACGCACTAATTTAGGAGATAGATAAAAATGGCGATTAGCGATACACAAAAAATTGACGACCTGTACAAGAAGTTAGTATTCGGAGTCACAAAAACTGACGTAGCAGGAAATAAGTCTCCGAGTAACGAGGCTATTCCTAGCCCGTTATTAGTGCGCGGCGATACGTTGTGGAACCAGTCTGGATTAATTCCGTTGGTTCCGCCAGCAGCAACTGATGCAGTGGTTCATTGCTACACAGGTACTGCCCGTGTTGCTCCTTCTTCAGACCCAACAGTAGTTCCGGCCACCCGCACCTGGATCACAGGTGTTGAAAATTGGATCCCACCACAGTTCGGTTCTAGCTACACTGTTAAGGTGTATGCTGACAGCTTAGGTGCAACAAATCCGTCGTTGACTGGTACATTGCTAGCTCCGGATGGTATCAATAACGATGCCTGGCTGTTTGACTACCAAGCAGGCGTGTTGAATTTTGCTGACACAAATATTCCAGCAGCGTTAACCGGTAAAACAATCTTTATCACTGGATATCAATACATTGGTACAGTAGGTATCTCTAGCGGTACAAACTACGGCGATTTGACAATCAACGGTGCAACAATTAGCACTAGCGTGACAGACGGCGATGTTACTATTGAAGGTAACGGCACTGGTGGTGTTGTTCTTAACGATCAAACAACGATCAACGGCGCAGCTACAGTAAATGGCGCAGTGACAGCAACCGGCACAGTAACCGCCCCAACATTCGTAGGCAACGTTGTTTCGACAGGTACAAGCACATTTACTACCGCAAACATCAATGGTGGCGCAGTCAACGGAACAGTGATCGGCGGAACAACGCCGGCAGCAGCAACGTTCACTACCGTAACCGGCGGTCCAGCAACTTTTAGCAGTATCAACAACACACCGATTGGCAACGCAGTCCCGAGCACTGGCGCGTTTACCACACTAGCAGCTAGCGGATTAGCCAGCGTTACTGACTCAACAGAAAGTACGTTAGCTTCCAATGGAGCATTAGTGGTAGCTGGCGGTGTTGGTATTGCTAAAAACTTAAACGTTGGTGGTAACGTGATTGTTACTGGCGACTTAACCGTACAAGGCACTACAACTACAGTCAACTCAACCGACGTATCTATTGTTGACAAGAACCTTACGGTAGCAAAGGGTTCGTTAAATGGCACAGAAGCAGACGGCGCAGGTCTTACAGTTGCTGGTGCAAATGCAACATTGATATACAACGGTAGCAATGATACATGGAACCTAAATAAGGATCTTAACGCTCCGGTCATTAACTCAACAGCAACAACTGACTCGACAAGTCCAGTAACTGGTGCGTTGACAACAGACGGTGGTGCAGGCGTAGCTAAAGACTTGTATGTTGGTGGCACAATTCACGGCGCAGTGCAAACAGCGAACTTAACGGCGACTGGTGGCACTGTTAGCGTAACTTCGGTTAGCGCATCGGTTATCACAACTGCTAACGCACAGATCAGCGGTGGTGCAATTACCGGCACTCCAGTAAGCGGATCTACAGTAGGCGCGACAACATTGACAACTGCTAATGCACAGATCACTGGTGGCGCACTAAGTGGTGTGACCGTCGCAGCAACAACGATATCTACTCCAGCAGCAACAATCACTGGCGGTACGTTAGATGGCGTAACAGTATCTAACTCAGCTATCAACACTTCCTCAGTGTCGACGGGTGCATTAACAGCAACTGGTGGTACAATTGCAGGCGTAACAATCACAAACAGCCCAGTTTCTGGCTCAACTGGTTCGTTCACATCAATGACGACTGGTGATGCAGTTATCACTGGTGGTAACATTTCTGGTGTTGACGTAACAGCAGCTTCGCTAACAACCGCAAACGCACAGATCACAGGTGGTGCAATTAGTGGTACTCCGATCTCTGGAGCAGCAGGTTCGTTCACAGTTGTTACGACAGCTAACGCTCAAGTAACTGGTGGTTCTGTAACAGGTCTTGACTTGCTAAGTGCAGTGTCGGGAACAGTAACAAACTTGACAACAAGCAACGTATTCATCACAGGTGGTGCAATCGCTGGAACCCCAATCTCTGGATCAACTGGTTCGTTCACAAACTTAACAGCAAGCAGCTTCACAGCAGACAGCATCAACAATACTCCAGTCGGAAACGCAATTCCATCCACTGGTGCGTTCACAACGTTGTCGTCAACTGGTGTTGCTCACGTTACTGATTTAACTCAAAGCACGTTGACGTCAGACGGCGCATTAGTGGTAGACGGTGGTGTTGGTATCGGCAAGAACTTAAATGTTGGCGGTAACGCAATCATCACTGGTAACTTAACAGTGAATGGTTCGACTACTATTGTTAATTCGTCAGACTTGTCAACAACAGATCGTAACATTACGTTAGCAGTTGGCGCAACAAACAACGCAACAGCAGACGGCGCAGGTATCACAGTTGCTGGTTCTGGTGCAGAAGTTAGATACGATGGCGGCAACGATACATGGAACCTCAACAAGAAGTTGAACGCTCCAACAGTAGCACTATCTGACGCAACTAACGCAACTAGCCCGACAACTGGTGCAATCACAACTGCGGGCGGCGAAGGTATTGCGAAAGACTTGTGGGTCGGTGGTACAATTTACGGTGCAATCGTTACGTCAAACGCACAAGTTACTGGTGGCAACATTACTAACATCGGCACATTTAGCGCAACAGATGGCACTGTTACTAACCTAACTACAGGCAACGCACAAATCACAGGTGGCGCAATTAGCGGTGCTTCAGTTAGCACAGCATCGTTAACAGCAACAGGCGGTTCGTTAACTGGTGTTTCAGTTACTGGGTCGACAGGCTCGTTCACAACGTTAGATTCGAGTGGTGCAGCAACGCTGAATTCAGTAGTGACATCAAATGCACAGATCGCAGGCGGCACAATCACTGGAACACCGTTTAGCGGCTCTACAGTAAATGCTACTGTGTTGACTACAGCAGATGCACAGATCACTGGTGGCGCTATTACAGCAACTCCGGTAAGCGGCTCTACAGTAGATGCAACAGTGTTGACGACAGGTAACGCACAGATCACAGGCGGCGCTATTACAGCAACTCCGATCTCGGGCTCAACTGGTTCGTTCACAACATTGTCAGCAAGTGCAGGTATCACTGGCACGTTGCAAACAGCAGCACAACCAAACGTAACATCGGTTGGCACGCTGACGACATTGTCGGTAGCTGGCGCAACATCGACAGGCGCATTGACTTCATCTTCAGTAACAACAGGTAACGCTCAAGTAACTGGTGGCGCAATAGACGGCGTAACGATCACTAACAGCCCGATCTCCGGATCAACTGGCTCGTTCACCAGCTTAACTGCATCAAGCTTCACAGCAGACAGTATCAACAATACTCCGGTTGGAAATGCAATTCCGTCCACCGGAGCATTTACAACCTTAGCAGCAGGCGGCGCAGTTTCGTTAACAAGCAACGCACAAAGCACTTCAACATCCACTGGTGCATTAGTGGTAGCTGGAGGTGTTGGCATCGCTAAGAACTTGTATGTTGGTGGAAACACTGTTGTTGAAGGTGACTTAACAGTTACAGGTACAACGACTACGGTTAGCTCTGCAACACTTGACGTTACTGACAAGAACATCACAGTAGCTAAGGGTGCTGCCACATCAATCGCAGCAGATGGCGCAGGCTTAACAGTTGACGGCCCAGCAGCAGCGACGATCCTTTACACTGACGCAACAAATACGTGGAACTTCAACAAAGATGTGGTAGCAGCTAACTTCATCGGTAACGTTCAGGCCACTACAGTCGCAGCAACAACAGTGGCAGCAACAAACGTCGCTGGTACATTGACGACCGCAGCACAGCCAAACGTGACATCAGTTGGTACGCTAACAAGCCTGGCAGTAGCAGGTGATGCAGCGGCAGGTTCTGTAACAACAGCAAACGCACAGATCACAGGTGGCGCAATTAGCGGTGCAACAGTTGACGCAACAACGTTGACGACAGCCGCAGCAACGATCACTGGTGGTACTATTACTGGAACAGCAGGTAGCTTCACAACCTTAGCAGCAAGTACAAGCCTAACAGCAAATACTTCTGGCGCAATTGTATTGAATTCGGGTACAGTTGGTTCAATCGACAAGATGAACATTGGTGCTACAGTGGCTGGTACAGGTAAGTTCACAAGCTTAACAGCAACAAGCGCAACATTCAACAGCATCAACAATACTCCAATTGGCAACGCAATTGCGTCAACTGGTGCATTCACAACATTGGATGCAACTGACACAAATACGTCAAGCTTGGATGTTAGCGGTGTCGCTACAGTAGCAGCATTAACCGCTAGCGGCGTAGTAACGGCTAACGGTGCAGTGGTTGCAAATAGCACATTAACAGCAAATGGCGCAACAGCAGTAAACGGCACATTCACAGCAAATGCAGCTTCGGTATTTAACGGAAGCGTAACAGCAAACAGCGCAGTGACATTGAGTCCGGCAACTGGCTTAGTAACAATTGCTCCGACTGCAACTGGCTCGATCAGCAACATGACAATCAATGCAGTATCGATGTCCACAGCTAACGTTCAGGTAACGGGTGGCGATATTACAAACACTCCGATTGCTGGATCGACAGGTGTGTTTACAACATTGACAGCAGGAAGCTTTATTGCTGACAGTATCAACAATACTCCGATCGGGAACGCAACACCGTCCACTGGCGCATTTACGACGCTATCGGCAACAAGTGGTATTTTAGGCACGTTACAGACTAACGCACAACCAAACATCAACTCCGTTGGAACATTAACGAGCTTAGATGTAGCTGGCGCAGCAACGTTAGGCACAATGACCACATCGTCAGCAACAATTACTGGTGGCACAATCAACAACACAGTGATCGGCGGAGTAACACCATTAGCTGGTACGTTCACAACAATGAACGCAAACAACGTTGGTGGATTGCTAACAACCGCAGCACAACCAAATGTAACATCGGTTGGCACGTTGACATCGTTGGCAGTATCTGGCGCAGTAACAACAGGCGCATTGACAGCAGCATCGATCAATACAACTAACGCACAGATTAGTGGTGGTGCTATTACATCGACTCCAATTAGCGGATCAACAGGCAACTTTACTTCTGTAACAACAGGTAACGCTCAAGTAACTGGTGGTGTGATTAGCAACACTCCGATCTCTGGATCGACAGGTAGCTTCACAACGTTGTCGGCATCGAATGGTACAGTAACTAACTTGTCGTCTGGTAACGTAGCGGTGACTGGTGGTAACATCAGCGGTGTTGCAATTACTTCGTCGACAGGTAGCTTCACAACGTTGAGCGGTATTAATTCAACAGCAACGAACTTTGCAACAGCAAATGCTCAAGTAACTGGTGGTGCTATTACAGCAACTCCGATTTCCGGATCAACAGGTAGCTTTACGACATTAGCAGCATCGGGAGCAACAACACTAGCAGGCGCAGTAGCAGCAACCGCAAACGTTGAAAGCACTAGCACAACGACAGGCACTATTGTGGTAACTGGTGGTGTTGGTATGTCCGGAAACGTGCATGTCGGCAACGGCGCATTCATTAACGATAACAAGTCAGTACAACCGACGGTCGTCAAGGGTGTTAATGATGATTCATTGATCTACGCTAGCGCAACAACTAACCAGGTAATGATTGGTGGTAACGTTGCTTCGTCAAGCGGCTTCGTAGCTGGTGCTAAGTTGCAGGTTAATAGCACTGACTCGATCTTGTTCCCAGTAGGTACAAGTGGTCAGCGCCCAACAGTGCCAACAGCTGGTATGACACGTTACAACTCTACGTACAACCAGCTTGAGTTTTGGAATGGCAGCATTTGGGCAAGCACAGAAACCGTGTTCACGCTCATCACTGATCAACAGTTCACAGGTGACAACTTAACTGACTCGTTCTTCTTAACTGCTGCATCTACTACTAACAGCACAATCGTTAGCATCAACGGTGTGGTACAGATCCCAGGTCTAGCTTACAGCGTAGCAGGAACAACGTTACAATTTAGCGAAGCACCACTGTCCACAGACGTTATTGACGTTCGTGTGTTAGTGACAACGCAAGCTATTAGTGGTCTTTCTAGTCCGAGCGGGTTTAACCAGATCATCCCAGATGACACAGAGTTAAGTGTTTGGACAGGTATTACTAACAGCGCAAAACGTTGGAGATTTGACGGTGCTACTGGTTCATTATTGCCAGTAGGTGCAATGGACATTGGGTCAGTTGGTGCCCCAGTAGATAACATCTTCGCAAGCAACGTGGTTATCACAGGTGGATCGATTACTGGTGTTAGCTTCACATTTGACGCAATCAACGACACGATCATTGGAGCAAGCGTATCGGCTCCGGGTACATTTACTGGACTAGCAGCTAACGCTGAGTTCGCTCTGCAACAAGGCGCAGCCGTAACATACAACGAAGTTGGTACAGCGTTTGGTACTTCGGCTACAGTAGTTGACTCGTTTGATGCTACATTGTTCAGAACAGCAAAATACGTAGTATCGGTTACAAACGGATCAACTTTCCAGGCCGCAGAAGTGTTAGTAACACATGACGGCGTTAATGCATATAGCACGACGTACGGCGTGGTTAGCACAACTGGCAGCACGTTAGCAACCTTTACCGCAGCTTACTCGGCAGGTACTATTACGTTGCAGGCAACAGGTACTACAGCAGGTAACGTAGCAAAGGTACAAAAGACGTACATTGCTATCCCAACTGATCTGCCGGGTGTTGGTGGTATGGGTGCAGGTGGTGGTTATGGTGCAATGGAGCCAGGTACTTATGCTACGTTAGTAGACGGCAAGATTCCTACTTCGGAATTGCCAGCAATCGCAATCTCGAACACGTTTGTGGTTGGCTCATTAGCAGCAATGACCTCACTAGCAGCTCAAACAGGCGACGTTGCGATCAGAACAGAAATTAGCAAGTCGTATATATTGTCGGGTACTAATCCGGCAGTAGTAAGTGACTGGACTGAGTTGTTGACTCCGTTGGGTTCTGTAACAGCCGTAAACGGTCAAACTGGTATCGTTGTAATTAACGACATCGACGGCAATGCAGCGACAGCAACATTGGCTACTAACGCAACCCATGCAACAACTGCTGATTCGGTAACTGGTAACGCAGGCACTGCAACTAAGCTAGCAACCGCACGCACTATCGCGCTCACTGGTGATGTTACTGGTACAATATCGTTTGATGGTTCAAGTAACGCAAGCATAGCAACAACGTTGAAGGGTGATGTTGTTTCGACGAAGACATTCACAGGTGCAGTGACTTGTAACTACGCAACAGAAGGTGCTTATGTGGCAGCAACAGTAACAGGCGCAACAACGTTGACAATTGCAGGCGTTCCAGACAGCATTCGTGCTTATGGTATGACCTTCGAACTGACCAACGCAGGTACTAACGTAACATGGCCAGCTTCGATAACATGGCTAGGTACTGCCCCGGCATTACGCGCAAGTGGCGTGTCGATGGTAACATTAGTTACTCGTAACGGCGGTACAACGTGGTTTGGTTCAGCAGCATAAGGTAAGATGATGTAAAGAGATAGGGTGGGAATTATCCTGCCCTATCTTAGTTTTAGGCTGGTGCGACTAGTATTTCGCGCTCCTATTATAGGAATCAAAATGAAAATTTTTAAACGTGCTCAAATCGCAGCAATGACTAAGCTGTCTGGCAGTCTTACTCAAACGCCTGCTCTTGCTTGGGTGTATCTGTTCGCCGGATTGAACGTCGATCCTAATGGGATGAACAACGCCTATGCCTTCCCAGGTAGTATTTCTTCAACCCAAATCTCTCCTATACCACTCAACTCTTCTAGTACCAGTCCTAGCATATCAACTTACGGTCAGACTATTTCCTCCTCGCCCTTGAGCATACCGTGCTACCCGTCAGAAACAGCAGCCATACTCAGCAAGTTAGTTCCGACATTCTCTGCACCTAGCGCGAGCTTCAGTGATCTGTCTGAGACTCGAAGCATTGTTGCTTTAGGCGTGACCAGAACTGTACGTGTTGGGGTTTATTGGGAACAAAAGTATGGACCTCGATACTCTAGATATACTCTGCTGCCTTAAGCTCCTTGCTAATCAGCAAACAACTAAGTTAGGCCACCAGCTAAAGCTTTTCTTCTTACTTCACAGGAATTTTCAAAATGAGAATGTTTAAACGAACCGCAATCCTTCAGGCCCTAACCAACGGGCTGACCTATCAGGCAAATACTGCCCCAGTGCCTAATGCGTCAGGGAGTGGGTACTATGCTGGAGGCTCGGGTCCAGGTGGAGTCCTAAAATCCATTGATCGACTTGATTTCAGCACTGAGGCCTGTGCTCGACTTTCAGCCTTACTTGCTAGTGCTCGACAGTTTGCTTCTGGGTATCAATCCCCGACCAAAGGCTATGTTGTCGGACAAACCACCAGCATTGAAAGCTTGGCGTTTAGCACCGAAGCCACTGGAGTCTTGTCCGCCTCTACGAGTTCAGCTCGCGAGTATGGGGCAGCAACACAGTCCCAAACCAAAGGATATCTCGGAGGCGGGGGTTGGTACTCGGCAGTCATTGATCGGCTTCTCTATTCCACCGAAGCCAATACGTTGCTATCGGCCACTCTGGCTAAGGCCCGGAATATGCTGAACACCGTTTGTTCAGACACAAAAGGTATTTTCGTATCAGGGTTTAATGGTACCTTCTGTTACGACACGGATGACTTTACTTTCAGTACCGAAACTCGATCTGCCACTGGTTCGCTTCCGGTGTATAGGAGAAGAATTGGGGCTACAGTGCAATCCGCAACCCGAGGCTACCTGTGTGGGGGTATCACCGTCCTGAACGAAGGGACGAGCACCTACGGAGATTTGGCCGAGATTGATTCCGTCGTTCTTAGCACCAATACCTGGACAAAACTCTCGGCAGTTCTATCTACAACCAAGAACAACTTGTCGGGCACCAGCTCAAAAACAAAGGGATACCTATATGGCGGAGCTAAGAGCTATCCAGGGGGCCCGTTCCCTACCTCAGTAGATAGCCTGGCCTTTGCTACTGAGACCTCCAGCGTCTCTAGTGCAGTTCTTCCCGCAGCCTATAGCGTTAACCCGGCAGGCCTCAGTCACGCCCTTTAGTCAACCAAGGAAATCATCATGAAAATCTTCAAACGCACTCAAGTGGCGGCTATGACCAAACTGTCCGGCAGCCTTACTTCCAGTTCCCCTCCTGCAGGTGTTACGGTTGACTATCTCATAGTTGGCTCAGGTGGCAAAGGCGGCGGATTCTTCTATAGCAACGGACATAACGCGAGCGGTGGCGGTGGTGGAGGTGAGGTAATACCTGGAACAGGACTGGCGCTAATCCCCGGCGTAACGATACCCGTAGTGGTCGGGTCCATGAATGGATCCAATTCGTCCTTGAACTCCATCGTAGCCAGAGGAGGTAAGCCTGGAAAGGATTTCGACGCGGGCGGCGGCGGCGGCGCCAGCGGCAATGGAAAAACTGGAGGGAGTTCCGATGACAGCGGCGGTAGTGGGGGTGGCGGCGGCGGAGCGGCCGCCAATGGCACGTCCTCTGGGTACGCCCAAGCAGGTAACGGTGGTGCTGGGGTAACGTCAACTATTACCGGAAGCTCCGACATCTATGGCGGTGGCGGTGGCGGTGGCAGTGGCGTGTACGGCGGAGGAAGTGGCGGCAGGAATGGTGGCGGAACCTATGGGCGGGGCGGCTCCGGTGCTGGCCATAGCGGCAGTGCCGGAGAGGATGGTATAGCAGGGTGCGTGATCCTACGCTATCCTAATAACCTACCTGATCCAAAGACCGTCACCGGAAGTCCCACGATAACCAACGTCGGTGGGTATAAGATTTACAAGTGGACTGCGCCCGGCAGTTGGAGTATCACCTTTTAACCCTACCAAGGATTTCAGAAATGAGAATGTTTAACCAAAATGCAATCCTACAACCCTTGACTAAGAGTCTTGAATATCAAGCTACTCGAGCCTGCATTTGATAAATATACATACTTAATACGAGGAATACCTATGTCAACAGAAATCACAGTAGTAACAGAAACTAATGTACCAGATGTTCTTAAAGAAGTGCAGGAGGCCTTCTACGATATACCGTTTGAAAATTCACAGTTTCAAACAGAAGCGTTTGTTATTGCAGCTCAAGTAACACCAGAACGCGCTTACCGCTCCATCGGTCTTCAGATGAACTCTAAGATACAAGCCCTCAACGAAGCAAAATATAGCAGAGCAAAAGAAGATATCGATATTGAAGAGCTTGAGTTTAAGATTGCTGATCCAACGACTAATAAGTTTGATCGCCGCCGCTTTCAGTTAGACATCGAGCAGAAGTTAGCTAACCGACCGTACACCGACAAGCTTATCAACGATGCTCTTCAAGAGTTGAACGTGCTCTATCACCACTTTAAAACATTGCCGCGATACACAAGAGATGAATTTGAAGCCGGTGAAAAGACTCATTTCGAAGTTAAATTAACTCGTCAGCTAACTGGAATTCAAGGCGCTCAAGAAGCGTTAGTCAACATGAATGAAGATTTGCCTAGACTAGAAGAAACGATTCAGGCTGCTCTACTGTTGAATAGTAGCACATCAAAATTATTGAAGACTTGATAAATAATTGAGTAAAAGTGGGGCGATCCAGTGGGGAGCGTATCACTAGCAGTAAAAATAATAAGGATTCACAAAAATGGCAAATATCGACGAAAATTTTGTTGTAAAGACTGGGCTTACAGTTGGCCCTACAACAATCGCAGCATCAACAGGCAACTATGTTACTTCAGGCAACGTAAAAGTTGGTAATACCGTAATTGACGGAGCGACTGGTAACATCCACGCTGGCGCTACTGTGATTAATGGTACCACAGGCGCGATCACAACTACAGCTAACGTATCAACAACTGGCGGCAACTTCATCGTTAATGGGGCAGTTTTAAGTCCTAATGGTGGATCGTTCTCGTCTGCTACTATCACTGGATCAACAATCAACGGAACTGTCATTGGCGGATCTACCGCAGCAGCTGGGTCGTTTACGTCGTTAGACGCAACGGGCACAGTGACCACAAACGACATTCTACCACACGTGACTAACGTAAGCAACATCGGTAGTGAAACTCAACGATTTGGGACGATTTTTGTCAACGAAGCTCGTTTATCAACAAACACCTTATACTTAGGAACCACTCCAATTTTAGGCACTTCTGGTACAGTAGTGAACATACACGCTGATCCAGGTCAGTCTATCAGTATGCAAACTACTGGTGCTGCAGGTATGCTGTCATTTGTTGCTAATGCTCAAGTCACGTTGCAGACTACAGGTAATAACGCTGATGTTCTTATTCAGTCTAATGGTACAGGCTCGCAAACTCGAATCTTGTCGTCGGCTAGCGTTGATGTAAATGCCCCGGTTATTAATCTAGCAGGCAACGTTACGACTACTGGCTCGGCTACAACAAACGGTGACCTTATTATCAACGGTAACGTAACGATTACGGGCTCACAAGCGTCGGTCAACGCCAACGACTTATCAGTGAAAGATAACATTGTTATCGTGAACGCAGGGGAAGCGGGCGCCGGAGTTACGGCTGGAACAGCGGGTATTCAATTCGCTCGAGGTCAGGTGTCAAGCTATCAGTTAGTGTTTAAAGAATTAGATCAGTCGTTGCAGTTTGGTCCGGTCGGAGCAACAACGAAGGTCGCAGTAGAGAATGGCTCTGGACAAATTGTTGGTACGTTTGTTGGCAATTTAACTGGCAACGTTACAGGCGCAGCAACGACAGCAGGAACAGTTACTTCCGCAGCGCAGACAGCAATCACATCGGTTGGCGTGCTAACTGGATTAACAGTAACCTCGCCAATTACTGGTTCAGTAACTGGTTCAGCAAGCAGCGCAACAACAGCTGGTTCAGCAACTACAGCTGGCACAGTCACAACCGCAGCTCAGCCAGCTATTACCTCAGTTGGTACATTGACTGGATTGGCTGTAACAGCACCGATCACTGGGTCAGTAACTGGCTCAGCAGCAACAGTGACAGCAGCAGCTCAGACAGCAATCACGTCAGTTGGTACTTTAACCTCTCTAGTAACTAGCGGCAATGCTACAGTAGGTGGGTCTCTCACAGTTAACGGCGATATCGTAGTTAATGGTACCACTACAACATTAAATGCGACGACATTAGACGTAGCCGACTTAAACATCACTATTGCAAAAAATGCAGCCACTACAGCAGACGCAAACGGCGCAGGTATTACGATCAACGGTGCAAATGCTACAATGGTGTATGGTAACACCAACGACAACATCACGTTTAATAAACGAGTTGATGCTACTTCGTTCTATGGTTCTGGCGCAGGCTTAACAAATATTCCAGGCGCAGCAATCGTTGGTGGCGTTGGTGGCAACGTTACTATCGGTTCAACTGTTCTTCCATTAAACGGGTCGACCTCGACGTTAGCTGGATTAACTTCAGTCGCAGCAACAACCTTTACGGGTGCGTTCTCCGGAACAGCTACTGCCGCAACAACAGCAGGGACATCGACTACTGTTGGTGTCACAAATGATATTGCATCAGTAACAACTCATTATCCAACATTTGTCGGTGTAACATCTGGGTCTGATGCAATCTCGACCGCAAGTACCAGGTTGAATTTTGTACCATCTACTGGCGTGCTGTCGGCAACTCAGTTCACAGGTTCTGGTGCTGGTCTTACCTCGATTCCGAATGGTGCGTTGACGAACAGTGCAGTGAATGTGACTGCTGGCACTGGTATGTCAGGTGGTGGCGCTGTATCGTTAGGCGGGTCAGTTACACTCAACAATGCTGGCGTCACTCAGTTAACCGCAGGTGGTGGGGTAACAGTATCAGGTGCAACAGGTTCGATCACGTTAGGGTCAACAGCAACCTCCGCTAACACAGCAAGCGCAATAGTAGCACGCGATGCTTCTGGTAACTTTAGTGCTGGTACAATTACAGCAGCGTTGACAGGTACAGCAAGCAACGCTACTACAGTCGGCGGATTAACCCCATCAGTTGGCGCAGGTGTACTAAATCGCGTGGTAGTAGCAGATGCAAGTGGTTATATCAACAACACTTACTTTAGCTCCACTGACAACAGTGCGGTATCGGGTGTTACAGCAGTGATGGTTAAAGTTGGTGACAACTACTTGCGATCAGGAACCTCAGCAGCTATTTCGACGTTCTTAGGATTGACATCATCGGCTACTACAGCTAATGCAACTTTAAACACTGCTAACACATTAGTCTTACGTGATGCTTCTGGTAACTTTAGTGCAGGCGTTATCACAGCAACTTCGACCACAGCACGATATGCTGACTTAGCAGAAAAGTACACCTCGGATGCAGAATACGAACCAGGTACAGTGGTCAGCTTTGGTGGGGAATTTGAAGTCACGTTAACCACACGTGACGGAGATCGTCGTGTTGCTGGCGTAGTAACAACTGCACCTGCTTACTTGATGAATTCAGAGCTTCAAGGTACGTCAGTTGCTA
>Ga0302215_10001647_pt1 | contig 15733 bp, 5 predicted proteins | sample II_Fen_N3_1_FD_194580 | JGI IMG/M metagenome (GOLD analysis project Ga0302215, IMG submission 194580) | Peat permafrost microbial communities from Stordalen Mire near Abisko, Sweden - II_Fen_N3_1 | ecosystem: Environmental > Terrestrial > Soil > Wetlands > Permafrost | place: Sweden: Abisko...
ATGGATCTTCATTGGACACCATTCCGTTTGCAGAGAAAATGATTTCTCGTTTTTTCTCGTCCACATTAACAACCTCACGTACATACCATTCACCTTTAGTGATCTGGTTTTTTACTTTCCCGGTGGTACGGTCGTACAAATACAAATGATTCCAGTTGTCGCGTTCGCTCATCCAGATTATTTCATTCCCACTAGTGAGAATTCTTTTGAAATAACGATTGTAATTTACAAAGGTTTTTGATGTTTCTTCGATCATTGTCTTTACATCACCTGTCTCGGCTGATATTTCAAGTACCCGGTAAACCTGATGCCCGCGTTGATTATATTCAATGATGACCGATTTGTTGTCTTTGCTCCATTCAAATCCTTTTAGGTCAAGTTGACTATTGAATAGTTCAGTTGAAGGAACTTTCTTTTCTCCACTTGCCACATTGAATATGACCGGTGTGCGGACTGGCAAGATATCTCCCGGTTTCACGTAATCCCTTTTTAGAAGTTTAGGTTGAAGCTGGTCGGCAGGCGATGATTCGATCATATAAAGTGTCCTTGTATCAGCAGCATGGATTCTCATCACCGCCAGTTTTTTCGAATCGGGTGACCAGGATATGTTAGTTGAATAATAATCATCTATTGTACCATCCTTGCTGAGTGCTTTTACTGCTCGTGTTTTTATTTCTTTTATATAAAGATTATTGTCCTTTAAAAACGATTCAGTTTTTTTGTCAGGTGATAACACCGGTTTTCCTTTACGTTCGTCATCAACTGTACCCCAGTATTCATCTTTGTGGCTGGCAATTTTATCTCCTTTTTTGAGTATATTCTTCCTGGTTGTATAGGTCCAGTTGTATGAGTTATAAACAAAATTAAGTGTATCCACCGAATCAGAAACCCGAAGGCTCTGAATGGGTAATTTGGTTGCTTCAACAGGTTTGTCACTACTTAAACCTAATTCAAGTGCCAGCCTGTTCTGATCGAATAGTGGTTTGCGGGTTTTGTTTTGTGCATCAACCAACACATACATTTTACCCGCCGACGTATTGTTAATATACCAGAAACGATTTGTACTGCCTATCCATTGAGGTGTAACATTCGAATGAAACACTTTGTCCTTTAGTTTTTTTTCAAGTGTAAAAGCACGGTTATAATCTTCTGTAGTTCCTTGTGCTATCAGAGTCATACAAATAAACCAACTAAGGCTGAAAAGGTATACAATTTTTTTCATGATAATTTATATTTATTTTTGGAAACCTGTAGGTTTATGATTCTAATCAGATCCAATTTAATTCAGAATATAAATTGAAATAAGAAAATAATTTTGATGTTGAATTCAACAGAATGATTGGTTCTGTTAATTCCTTATTCCCGGTTGCAAAGTTATGTGTTTTAATTTATTTAACAACACAATTTTTTAATTATACATTCAACAAAATAAAAGAATGTAAAAACTTAATTTTGCAGTTTTAGGATACTACAATTTTCCTCATTTTTATGCATCTTAATCAATTTCAAATTATACTCCATGAAAAGTAAATAAAAGAAAATGCAGAGTATTAAACTCTGCATTTTTGTTACTAAACATACAATCAAATACTAAATACACTATTCATCACGAATCTAATTTTATTTATTTATAATTACCTGAGGCCAACCATTTGCATCCCATAGTAATTTCTCTATCCGGAGTTTGGGTTTCCCTTCATCATTCGCATCATATCCGTGAAAGATAAGGTAATCAATCCCATCGAAGTTGACAACGGCATTATGTCCAACCCCATTCCATTTTTCATCTCCCTGGAGAAGCATGGTGCCTCCTCCTTTTGACATTGGGATACCTGACTGATCAATGTATGGACCGGTAACTTTCGCTGACCTTCCGACAATCATTTTATATGTACTGTTTACCCCTTTGCAGCAGTAATCGATCGAAGCAAACAAATAGTAGTACTTTTCTTTTTTAAAAATGAATGGAGCTTCTATGGCATTACCACCTGCATCTACCGGATTGTCATCAACAGCCGGAGGATTTTTCAACGTATTGTCCGTTTTTCTTGAAGCAATAGTAGGAATTGATGCGATGTTATCATCTATACTTTTAGCATCCGGTGACAGTTTTACGAGTTTTATTCCATCCCAAAATGATCCGAAACTTAAATAAGGAGTGCCGGTATCATCAATAATCAGATTCGGGTCAATTGCATTCCAGTTTGTTACTCCCGGTACCGATTGAATAACCTTCCCATGATCTATCCATTTATACGAAGGGTCAAGCGGATCAAGTGTCTTATTGGTTGCCAGTCCAATGCAGGATGTGTTTTTACCAAAAGCCGAAACTGAATAGTACAGGTAATACTCACCTTTGTAAAATGAAATATCAGGTGCCCAGATATGACCTTTAAAACCGGGAACGGCATCAACTGCCCATCGGGGAGCCTGTGAAAATACTGGTTTATCCTTTTTCCAGTTTTTCAGATCTGTCGAGGAGAAAACGTTAATCCCTCCTCCGGTACAAAAAACATAATACGTTTTATCTTGCCTGATCATGACAGGGTCGTGAACAATAACATTGTATTGTGCAAAAACCTGAGTTGAAAAAATCAGACTCAAAAGGATAATAAAAAAGAGATGTTTTTTATTTATTGCACTGTCAAAATTTGACGAGTATATTTTTTTATTTCTTTGAAACATTTATCATTGATTTTCAAAATTGATTAAGTAAACATAAATTGAAGCGGTTTTAATAACTCTTAATTATAATCGGTTTGTTGTGTTACATACTCCCTAATCTGAATTGATGCACCGGTTATGTCACAATTTCTTACCCCACACGGAGGTTCCATTGTTATTTAAACCAGTAAAAATAATCGTTGCCGGTCTTCTGGTTTTTTCCCAATCATGCCCTTTTTGTACAAATACTTTATCTATCTTTCCGTTACTCCAGTTAATCAGAAGCCATGGTGCATTATAAGTCCATGTACTTCCGGCATCACCATTAACAGTGCCATTTTCTGATATTGTCAAAGAGGCTGCAACCTGAAGGTCGGGGGAAGTTTGTTCAACAGAATAACCGGGTACGATCGTATATTCTAATGAAACATAATCCCAGATTCCTGTAATGCTATCTTTTGAAACTGTGGCATTGCTTTCCCATGCATAGCGTTCGGGTGAAGCAACCGGCCATCCATCCGTAGTCCAAAAGAGTTTGCGGACATGCAAATCCATAAAATAACTGTTTGCTACCGGGCGTGCCTGATGTGCTATGAAAAATTGACCATTACTATCATCGAATACACTTACATGGGATGTTCCTTGCCAACCGCCATGACCGCTAAATTGATAGGGTGCCAGTATCATTGGACCATGATCCACATTTGTATTTGCATCTATACCCTTAAAGTCATAATATGGTCCGGTGGGATTGTCAGCTCTGCATACCCGGGTGTTGTATTTCGTTTGTAACCAATCATAAGCTATAAACAGAAAATATTTTTTTAATTCTGCATTGTAAATCACTTCGGCCCCTTCAATGTTTCCGTTGTATTTACCATCAGTAAATCCCCGGTTTGCTATACGTGTCCCTTTATCACTACTATTTGCAGCAAGTCCGGTAGCAGGATCTAATTTTAAAATATAGATGCCATCCCATCCCGAACCATAGTACATATATTGATCACCGCCGTCAGTAGTAATTACAGTAGGATCAATTGCATTTGTTTGTTGTGAGCCATCGTTTGCAGAAGTAACAACCAGGCCTTGTTCTGTCCACGGTCCGGTAGGAGTTGAGGATGTTGCCAATCCAATAACGCTTAGTCGTGCAACAGCAGAGGATAATGAATAATAAAGCCGGTATACATTGCCCACTTTCATTATGTATGGTGCCCATAATGCATCGAAGGGTATTCCTCCCATCTGCTTAATATAAGCTGAACCTTTTGCGGGAAGCCCGCTGAAAACCCAACCAACAAACGTCCATTGTACCAGATCTTTAGATTTTCTGATTTGAATGCCCGAACGAACTGTGATACCATAACCCACATCAGTACAATAGCAATAATAATAATCACCGAATTTCTTGATGGATGGATCATGTACATTATATGATCCCCATTTAGAATAATTACTGAAAGGTGCTACATCAGCATACGTATCCTCAATGGTATTAATATCAAAAGGGACTACTGTTTTCGTAGTGTCTATAACAATGGGTGGATTGTCAGGTGGTATATCCGCATTTTTCGAGCATGAAAAAACCAATAGACAGATAACGAATAAAAAGCAAGAATAATATTTTTTAGACATACGTATTTATAAGTAAGAAACAAAGTATAGGCGATTTAAATGGATAAACATGCCCTTGTATTGATTAACAAGGGCATGATAAACTTAATTTGCTGAATTAGGAGTCAGATTTGGATTGTTGTCAAGTTCAAGTTGAGGAACCGGAAGATATTCATGACCGGTAGCCCATGTGTTAAATTCCGGATCGTGAGTTTTAAGTGTGGTTAATTTCGTATTGTCATTCAACCATCCCCAACGCATAATGTCATAGAAACGTACGCCTTCAATACCAAGCTCCAATGCTCTTTCATGTGCGATTTGATCTTTCATTGCCGATTTTGTCAACCCGGGTTGTGTTGTTGCCAGATCAGGCAGGTTTGCACGATCTCTTACTTGCTGGATATAAGAATATACTTCGGATGTAGGTCCATTTATTTCATTTAATGCTTCGGCATAAAGAAGAATGATTTCCGAATAGCGCATAATCCGATAATTAATCCCTGAGTTATCCCTCAATCCGGCACCTTCTGCTGTAAAACCGTTAAGACGTGCGTACGTGTATTTGGCAATATAAATCTTCTTATTGGTTTTATCAATTTTGTTAGTCTGATAAGGTTTAATCCCGAAAATGGTATTCGATCGTCCATCGGTGGTGGGATAGGTATCATATTCACTTTCGTAAGAAACAATTGTCCAGTATAGGCGGGGATCTAATTTCCCATCTTTACTTCTTTCCTGTTTAAATTCATTATACAGCCATTGTGTAGGGTGAAAATCTTCCCATGCACCGAAAGCAACCATTCCGTAAGGGAAATCCAATGCTGAAGCTTGTTTCCAGGATGATGAAGGATCACCTGTCCAGTTTTCAGTGGTTCCAACCCCTGTTAGAAACTGGATTTCAAATAATGATTCGGAATTATTTTCTTTTGCCATAGTGAAATTGTCTCCGTAATTTGCCATTAAACTGTATTGTTTCGAATCAATAACAGCTTTTAATTGCACGGCAGCTTCCGCCCATTTTTGTTCAATCATTAAGAGTTTCCCAAGCAGCCCTGTTGCTGCTCCCCAGGTAGCTCTTCCTTTTTGTCCTTTATCGTCACCAGTAACATTGTCGTAACTCTTAGGTAGCATAGATTGTGCATTCGTCAAATCCGATTCAATGGCTGCAAATATCTCGGCACGCGTAGCTGTACGTGGAAAATAATTTGTCTGATCAATAGGTTTGGTAAGTACCAGTGGAATGACCTGATAATTTTCCATTAATTCATAATAAGCAAGGGCACGCAGGTAATAGGTTTGACCCAACAACCTGTTTTTATACTCCGGACTTGAGTAAGTTACATTCGGGGCATAATATAGTACCAGATTCGCTTTTGCAATCATTTGGTATAAATCCCTCCAGGGCCATTGTAATACATCGTAATCAGCATGAACCGTAAAATTTCCGGTTAATGGATAGATAGTCCATGGAGATGCTGAATTAACATCGTCACCACGGACATCTTTTAGAGCAGGAAGTGTCCGTTGGTAAGTGCCGTCGATGATAAGCCGATTGTAGATCGCTGTTACGCCTTCGGAAATCTGACTTTCATTCTTCCAAAAGTCAGCTGAGGTTTGTGTGTTCGGATTCGCAACATCCAGATTGCTATCGCAGGAAGCAAGCAACAACGTAACCGACAGAGCTGCAAGTATATATTTTAAGTGATTCATATTTCTATTTTTTTTTAGATTATTTTAAGCTTAACTTGATACCTAACATGACTGTCCTTGGAGTCGGATAAGATCCGCTATTGAATCCCGGACTCCAGACAGAACCCGTACTATAATCAGGATTAAACCCTTTATATCCGGTAAAAGTGTAAACATTTTGGCATGTAGCATAAATCCGTATCGAAGAGAAAGCTTGTTGTATAAATTTCGCAGGTAAAGTATACCCGATTGAGATATTCGATATTTTCATGTAAGCTCCGTTTTGCAACCAACCCGGACGGTTTGAATCTCTGCCATTGTCATTCGGATCCGTATATACCACTCTTGGGATATCGGTATTGGTATTGGTAGGAGTCCAGCTGTTCAGAATGTCAGTGCTCCAGTTTAGGCCACCTGAAGTGTGCATTAACTCACGATAAATGGCGTCATCCACCAAAAATTTAGTTACCCCGGTAGCCATCAGTGAAAAGTCAAAAGCTTTGTAGCTTGCATTGAATGTAAATCCATAATTGAAATGAGGAATGCCACTTCCCAAATCGGTTCGGTCTTCAGGTGTAATTTTATCATCGCCGTTCATATCTTTGAATTTAATGTCTCCGGGTGCAACTGAAGGTTGGTACACAGCGCCTGCGCCATTCTTGGCTACTGCTGCAGCATTTACTGCGTCGATCTCACTTTGGGCCTGAAAAATGCCTGAGTATACATATCCATACAGACGTCCGACTTCACCACCCTCTTTGGTAATAGATCCTCCACCATAAATCGGTTGGCCGTTATTCCCAAGGCTGATTACTTTATTGGCCAGGGTCGAAGCATTGACCGTGATATCGAATTTGAATGGATTTTTACGATTGTGATAGGTGGCAGTGAATTCAAATCCTGAATTTTCAACGATCCCGGCGTTTACAATCGGATTGTTGTTAATAGATCCAACGGAAAAAGGAATTGTTACACCAACTAACAGGTCCGTACTTCTTGAATTGTAGTACTCAGCAGTAAAATCAAAAGCGTGATCCATAAAACTTGCATCCAGGCCGATATTTGCCATTCGTTTGGTTTCCCATTTAATTTTGGTATCCACCACTGATGACGTGCTGCCTCCATATACTACGTTGTTGTTGAAATTGTACACATAGTTGCGGTTTACTAATTCAAGATATTGATATTCAGGAATATTCTCGTTTCCAAGTTCACCCCAACTTCCTCTGAGTTTTAATTCGGAAACCGTATTTTCATCAATTGTAAAGAATTTCTCATGATTGATTTTCCAACCAAAACCTACTGAAGGGAAATACCCGAATTTATTACTTGGTCCAAAACGTGATGAACCATCCCTTCTAACCGTACCGGTGAGTAAATACCGATTATCAAAATCATAATTTATGCGTCCTAAGTAAGAAGAAAGATAGTGGTAACTATCGTAACTGGAACTTGTCGTAGTTTGCCCATTGGCTATTTGCATGTAATAGGGGGTTGTAAATCCTTCGGCATGCCCTGTCAGGGTGTTATAGCTGTCAGTCTGATAGGTTTGTCCTATTAAAGCCTCAATTTTATGTTTGCCAAATTGACCGGAATAATTTAATGTATTCTCAACCAACGCTGATGTATAGGTTCTGTATCCATCATCCAATTTAGCTAGCGTATTTGTGTAAAAGGCTGTCAGATCAAATGCCGGAACCCAGTTGAAATCCTTGACAGTGGTTTTATCCCACGAAACATTCAGTTTGTATTTTAAAGTTTGGTTCTTATTAAATCCAATTAATTTACCTAAATCAGCTTCCATATACCCGTTTGCCGACATTCGGTCTACGACTGTATTTTGTTTCAGGATATTATTCATGGCTACAATATTCAATGAATACATTTCGCCCTGAGTGTCCACATTATAGCTTCCGTAACCGGATGGAGTAGAACTGTCATATACTTTTTGTGTTGGAATGGAAGCTACCAACGTGTTAATTATCGGCGGATTCCCACCGGAGAAACTAGACTGGTTCGTCGAATTCAATCCATCCTGATTTGAATGAGTATAACCCACAGTAGTACCAAATTTAAAAATGCTTGTCTCAAAAGTGTTTGATGCCCGAACTGTGTATCGTTGATAATCCGGGCCAACACCTACTAACGTACCTTTGGAATCATAATAATCCATTGAAATGTTGTATGTGTTATGTTGACCTCCTCCTGAGAAGTTGATGTTATGATCCTGACGTATCCCTGTTTTAAGCGCTGAATTTTGCCAATTGGTATTCACATTGCTGATGTAATCAGGAGAAGTGGGGTCATTGGCTGACCAAACTGGCAATCCATTATTTAGGCGGCTGCGGTTATTCATGGTCTGGTAATCGGCACTCCCTAAAACAGGCATTGTTTTTGAAATATTATCAACACCAACATATCCTGAATAATCCACATGCAATGGAGTGGCTTCTTTTCCTTTTTTTGTTGTGATAATAATAACTCCGTTTGCAGCACGTGAACCGTATATTGCACACGCAGAAGCATCTTTTAGTACTTGCATGGTCTCTATGTCATTGGGCGAAAAATCACGGGCACTGGTCCCTACCGGAACTCCATCAATGACATATAGAGGGGAGGAATCACCGAAGGTACTAAATCCGCGGATTCTAATGGTCGGGTCGGCGCCCGGTTGCCCATCGGTGGTTACATTAACACCTGCCACAAGCCCTTGAAGCAAAGTTCCTATGTTGCTGTTTGATCGTTTTTTCATATCGTTCACACCGACAACAGCAACCGATCCTGTGATATCCGATTTTTTTTGTGTCCCATATCCTATTACTACCACTTCGTCAACATTGACGGTCTGTTCGGAAAGAGAAACATTTAATATTTTGTTATTCCCAATTTCAACATCCTTAGATTCCATCCCGATATATGAAAATCTAAGCGTTTTGGCATCCACTGGTAGACCCAATGTGAAATTGCCTTCTAAATCAGAAATAGTTCCGGTGGTTGATCCAATCACTTTAATTGAAACTCCGGGAATGGAAGAACCACTCGTATCGGTAACTTTACCGTGAATCGTTTTTGTTGTTTGCGAATATCCTGAAACAGCCAGAAAGCTGTTTAGCAGAATAACCAGGGTCAGGCTAATCAGTCGCTTTGTCTTGGAATGGTTTTTAAATGCCTGGGCATAAATGGCTTCATTTTTTAATGACTTGTACATGCTTTTTAAATTTTTGTGAATTTTCATGTTTAATAAAATCTTAAATAAAAGGAAAGAGATTCAAGTTGGTTGAACTAAGGAAAATGGTGTGCTTTCATGGAAAAAGTATAATTTTAATTGGTTGATAACTGGTTTTTCAATTGATACTGTTAAATTATTCAAGTGTAATAAAATAAGGGTTTTAAATACACTTGTTTTAGAATAAAAATAGAGGTGAAATCTGTCGTTAAGTAACGGTGCAAATATATGGATAGTCGCCGATCACGGAGTATACATATGTTTAATTGTAGTGGACATATGTTTCAAATGGAATGAAATTCAGTAAAAAAAAACATTTCTGGCTTAGAATAATTTTAAAACCTGCAGGTTTTTAAATTCAGGTGCTTTAATTTGCTTTTCAGGCGAGGTCGGGAAATGAAAATGCTGTTTTTTTGAACTATTTCAGGCAGGCAAATGAGAACCCGGATTAGTACAAAAAAACAGCATGATTTAATTTAAACTGATTTGAAAAGGAAGATTTATAATTTTATGGTAATCAAATTAAACGATTGAGGTGCAAGTTCCACATCAATTGTATTGCCTGAAATTTTAATTTCCTTCTCTACGGGTACAACGACAGTAGGATTATCCAGTGTATTCTCAGCATCCATGTTTTTAGAAATTAATACAATATGACTTCCAACGCGTTCTGCTTTTTTTAATCCGTTGAAGGTATAGGTTGCTTTCCTGACTTCTGTAGAGGTATTGGCAATTTTCAATATAATTTCATTTTTAGTCTTATCCAACGCAGTACTCGCATACAATCCGTTCTGTCCCGTTAAGGGCATCTTATTCTCGCTGGTTGTAAGCACATTGGTTCCAACATTCATTCCGTAGAGTTGTTGCACATAATAATTCGGTGATTTCACAGAGCGAAGGTTATCAAACCAGATCAAATCCGGGCGCCATTGCCAACCTTCAACATGTGCAAAAAGTGGCGCATAGGTACACATCTGAACGATATCAGCATTCCGCTCAAATCCGGTCATAAAGGCGGCTTCGCAAAGTGCCGATTCAAAATTGTTTTTTCTGTTCTTTGGGTGACAGGCATATTCACCTGCAAATACCTTGGGAGCTTTGCGGTCGTACGTGTCATACCGGTTGGCATTGTCTAAAAACCATTGTGGATCTTTGTAGTAATGTTCGTCCACCAAATCAGCTTTCAAACGTTTCATTTCTTTCCAGCCAAAATCAAAATCCGGTCCTGATGGACTAGGACCCGCTGATCCAATGACTTTTACAGTGGGATATTTTGCACGGATGGCTTTTACAAATGGTTCCAGACGTTCGGGATACAGGCTGCCCCATTGTTCATTTCCTACAGCCAGCAATTTTAAGTTGAATGATGCAGGGTGACCCATGTCTGCCCGTAATTTTCCCCATTTGGTTGAAATGTCACCATTGGCAAATTCGATCAAATCGAGCGCATCCTGTATATAGGGTTCCAGGTTGTTGACTGCTATATGTGCATTTATGTCTTTGTTCTGGAACTGGCAGGAAAGTCCGCAACTGATAACAGGTAACGGTTCTGCACCTATTTCTTCCGAGAGTTGGAACAATTCATAAAATCCCATTCCGTACGATTGGAAATAATCAGGAAAAAATCGATTCGGGAAAGTATATTCCCACCGATTTTCATTTAATGTACGGTTTTCTACCGGACCCACCGAATTTTTCCATTGATAGCGGGTTTCCAGGTTGGTGCCTTCAACGATGCATCCTCCGGGGAAGCGGAATACACCCGGATGTAAATCATATAATGCCTGTGCCAGATCCTTTCGTAAACCATTCTCGTGTCCCTTCCATGTATCAACAGGGAATAACGATACATGGTCTAAATCAAGACTCGCTTTTGAAGTCAGGAATATACGAAGCCTGGCTTTTGGCTCCATCTTTGTTGATTTAATGATGACCTGGTATTTTTTCCAGTCTTTCGAGTCAACAGTTAATGTCTGACTCGAAAAAACTGTACTTTCCGTATCAATCAATTCAATACGAATACCCGCTGAATCAGTACCTTCCGGGATACGGGCCCATACAGAGAAACGATAATCAGCTTCTTTTTGAACACCAATTCCAAAAAAACCTTCGTTGTCAAGCCCTGTATGCTTCTCATTATGTCCCGGATAGGAAAGACGCACATAATGAGGATTATTTGGGAATGGAGCCCCGTCGGTGCGAACTTCAACATTGCCAAATGTATTCCAACCCATTAGGTTCTGGGGAAAATCAAATGAGCGGTTTTTGATTAATTCGGCATATAAACCACCGTCAGCACCATAGTTAATATCTTCGAAGAAAATTCCATACATTGTTTTCTGTATAGGGGATCCAACTTTTTTGACATCAACCTGAATGTCGTGTGATTGAGAATAAGTAAGTTGCGATCCCAATGAAACAGCGAGTATTAAAACAGCATTTAATATTGTTTTTTTCATGTTACTATTGATATTTAAAATTTTATACAAAGAAATTGAATATATACGGTAAGTAGGTGGACTATAAATTTTTTTAAGTGGAAAAATTCATAAAAAAATGTAACTGAAATGATTTATTCGTATTCTATTTCAGGTACTTTAAAATTTTATGAATCAATTACATTGGATTGAATCATTTCTTTATCTTCTTCTAAAAAAACGCTGGGTTGAATACCGAAATGCTTGGTAAAGCAACGTGTAAAATATTTAGGGTCATTAAATCCTACTTCATACGCGATTTCTGATATATTGAGCGAATGGGAAACCCTGTTTTTTATAATTAATTCGCGTGCAATATTTAACCTGTAAATACGAATAAACCTGCTGGCTGATTGTCCTGCCAGGTTTTTTAGTTTTTTATGAAGCAAGCTTCGGCTTATGCCCATTATTTCTATAAATTCTGCCACGTCAAAATCAGGATTCGTATAATTCTCTTTTAAAACTTTCAACGATTTGTCAATAAACTTTTTATCCAGTGAATCATCATTAATATTAAGTGCATCAATATCCATGCTGTCGGTAAATCGTAATTGAATCCGGTTCCGTTTTTCATTCAGGTTCAGTATGATGGCTTTTAATAAATCTTCGTCAAAGGGTTTCACAACAAATGCATCGGCTCCCAATTGATAACTTTCAATTTGAGTATCTGTCGAAGATTTTGCTGTAAGTAATATTACTGGAATGTGCGAGGTGGCAAAACTCGTTTTAACCCGTTTGCAAAATTCCATTCCATCCATTTCAGGCATCATGATATCGCTGATTATTAAATCCGGTTGGTAACGGTTTGTTACTTCCAGCCCAATCACTCCATTTGGTGCTTCCAGAATGCTGTATTCCGAATTAAGTATCGACCGGATGTATTGGCGCATGTCGCTGTTATCCTCTACGATAAGCAAAATCGGCTTTCCTTTTGATATTTCTTCGTTAGCCGTATCATTCTCCTGCAGTTGCCGGGCGATAGTTCTTTCAGTAGTTGCACCATCTATACGTAATACGTCACTTTTAAGGCGGTCAATGGGTATAATAAACCGAAAACATGAACCTCCTGAATGTTGGTTACGTGCTTCGATCTTTCCATTATGAAGCTGAATGATGGATTTGCATAAATAGAGTCCAATCCCGGTACCACTCTGGCCATATCCTGAAAAAGCCTGGTTTTGCTTTGACTGGTAGAACCGATTGAATATTTTATCCAGGTCGATATCAGGAATTCCTTTGCCGGAATCTTTTACAGCTACATAGAGCCTTTCTTTCTGATCCGATTTGTCAAAATAGGTACTTGCAATTATATTTATTTTGCCATTATCCGGAGTAAATTTGATGGCGTTTGACAATAAATTGCCCATAACTTTTTGCATGTTATCCCTGTCAAAAAGAAATTCGGGTGGATTCATCCGGTACTGCTTATAAAATACAATACCACGATCTTTCACCAGGTCTTCAAAGGGCAGGATCAAATCATCCAGAAACTCTGTAAAATTCTGTTGAGTCATTACCAGCTCCATTTTCCCCGAATCTACTTTTCTAAAATCCATCAACTGATTGACCAGGGATAACAATAACCTCGAATTGCGTTGAACGATATTTAATTGTTCCAGCACCTTGGGATTGATGCTTAGTTTCAGAGCCCGTTCTACTGGTCCCATAATCAATGTGATTGGTGTCCTGAATTCATGGGTGATATTAGTAAAGAATGATATTTTATCGATATTTGCTTCCTGTACTTTTTTTGAAAGGGTAATAAGTTGTTCTTTCTGATAGGTTATTTTATGGTTTTGCTGAGTCAATACATCATTTTGGCGTGACACTTCTCCTTGATGTTCAATCAGTTTTTCCATGTTCGATTGAAGCTGCAGCGCTTGTTCCTCCAGTTTTTCTTTTTGTTGTTCGATTTCGAAGGTGCGTTCACTTACCAGTTGTTTTAATTGAATCTTTTGTTTTTTTAGCAAATTTATCCGGTGAACAGAATAACTATAAATGCTGTATCCCAACACACTGATAAAAATAATGATAAACCACCACGTTTTGTAAAACGGAGGAATAACTTTAATGCTGAGCGTTGTCGTCTGATCGGACCATGATCCATCCGGATTTGTACATTTTATTTCCAGCTGATAATTTCCGTTTTCGATATTGGTGAAGTTGGCAAACCTTCTGTCAGAACTTACTTCACTCCACGTATTATCAAACCCCTTTAACCTGTATTCATATTTAATTTTATCTGCCTGATAATAACTAAGAGCTGAAAATTCAACACTAAAAGCTTTATCCGATTCACGAAGCTTAATTCCTTTCAGTTTGCCTCCTTCAAATATCAGGTACTGGTTCGAATTTTTTAAATTGGTCAGGTAAATATCATCATTCAGCACTTTGATCCTTGTGATGGCTGCTATGTTACGGGTATTTACAGTAGACGATTTCAACGGATCGAAAACAGTAAGTCCGGCAACACTCCCGAAATAGATTTTTCCGCCACTTCCTTTAAAGTAGGCATCCCAGTAAAACTGATTGGATTTTAATCCATCTGTTTTTGTATAACTCCGAATGCTGTTTTTGCTCGAATTAAATGCGCATAATCCTTTATCGGTACTCAACCAAATGGTGCCTGTCTGATCTTCTATCATTCCATAAACCACATTGTCCAGCAATCCGGTTCGTTCATTGTAGTTTGTAAATTTCATTGACCCGGACTTTTCGTCCAGTGAGTAAATCCCGTTGCCATTACTTCCAAACCACAAAGTATGTTCTTTCGTTTCAATAATACAGTTTATTTTTTCCAGAATTTGTTTTGAAGGATTTGTAAGCAAATATTTATAATGGCTATACTTTATCCTGTTCTTTTTTAAGTTGGATTCATTCAGGTAGATACAAAAAAGCCCGAACCCTGTTCCGATCCATAAACGTTGTTTTGAGTCAATATACATCCCGGTTACAAAGCGTATCCGTTCCTCTAATGGCAAATAATTCAAAATGTTTTTAAATTTACCTGTAGTTAAATCAAGAAAATCCAATCCTTCGCGTGACCCAATCCACAATCCTTTATTCTTTGAATCGGGTGCTAATGCAGCTACAAAATCATTAAGTATTGAATTGCCTGCCGGATTGTGCACATACTGTTCAAAAACAGGGTTGTATTTGTCTTTGTATCTGAGTTTATTGATGCCGTTTCCCCAGGTGCCGATCCAGTAATTTTTATTGTAATCCTGACAAATGCAACAAACTGAATTGTGACTTAATGATTGTCTGTTCCCGATCTGACTGGTGGAATGACTAAAATAGTCTGTTCCTTTTTTGCGGATATTCAAACCTCCTTCTACAGTTCCAACAAAAAGATCGCCATCAGGATCTTCATAGATAGCATTGACCGGATTCTTGGATAAACTTCCCGGGTTTCCGGCAACATTGCTCAAATTTACAAACAAATTCTGATCGGGAGTTAACAAATTAATACCACCTTTTTCAGTACCTACCCAAATCATATTATTTTCTACCAACAAACAATTTACAAAATTATTATTCAATGCCAGTCCGTCAGTATTGGCTTCCGTTGTTACCTGTGTAAAAGAGTTAGTATTATAATCGTAAAAATTGATTCCGATCAATGTTCCGATCAATAACTGTCCATCTTTTACTTTTTTAATATCACTTACATAACCCGACGAAAGTGAAGTGGGAATAGCTGGATTGGATATATAACTTGTCAGAGTTTCTGTTGTTGGTTCATACTTATAAAGTCCGATAGTTGTTCCTATCCATATCAATCCATTGTCATATAGCATGATGGTGATAATCCCCGGAAAATGTTTCAGTTTTTCATCACTGTTTACACGTTGATAGTTACCGTTATTTCCCTTTACCATGCGGAAAATTTCGTTGTCATGACCCACATACATACTTCCGTTGTAATGTAGGATCGATGTAATGGCAGTTGAACTTTTATAAATGTCTTCTGCTTTTAGTTCATTTCCTTCAAAATGAATTTTAGATAACCCGGAATTGTGGCCAACCCAAAGGTTTCCCTGCTCATCTTTTTCTATAAATGATA
>Ga0302215_10001654_pt1 | contig 15709 bp, 11 predicted proteins | sample II_Fen_N3_1_FD_194580 | JGI IMG/M metagenome (GOLD analysis project Ga0302215, IMG submission 194580) | Peat permafrost microbial communities from Stordalen Mire near Abisko, Sweden - II_Fen_N3_1 | ecosystem: Environmental > Terrestrial > Soil > Wetlands > Permafrost | place: Sweden: Abisko...
GTAATCGGGGAATTGGAGGGGGATGGGTTGGTATTGGAGGTGGATGATTCGGTGGGTGTTGTTGGTGGCGGAGTCGCAGAGGTGGCCGAGGATCATTTTGATGGTGCGGTGCTGGGAATTGAAGCGGGTGGTAAGGACGTCGGCGGGGAGTGCGAGGAGCTTGGGTTCCCAGAGGGCTACGAGGCGGCGGATTTCGGCGGTGTGAGCGGAAAATGGGTTCATGGCAGCAGGTTGGGTGAAACGGCAGGATTGCGTTAAGGGAATGTAATCCTGCTGTGTGGGTTACAAATCTATAAAGATTTTTTGATAATGGTGGGAGTTTGGGGAGAAAATGTTGATGGTGAGGGAATAATGTAGCGAATATTCGAGATTTCAGGAAAAATGTGGGATTTGAATTAATAAGTTAAAACCTTTTGAGTTGTTTTATTTTTCTTAAAATTGTCAAGAATATCAACAACAAAGAATCCCTTGTTAATTATAATTTTTTGGGGGCCAACAACATCTTTTTCCAAAATCAAGGTGCCACTTAACGTATACACTTTAAGATGATACATTTGGTTTAGGTCATTCTTAGGCGTTATTATCGTTATTCGCTCTTTACCTCCAAATATTTTGAAATTAGTTTCATTATTTGCTGTAAAGGCATTCATACCTGATGTTAAATCTTTTTCTACTTCAAACTGAGCTATTATGGGAATACTCCATCTACCAGATTCATCACACACTCTAATACATATTGAATGTTTACCTTCAGTTAACTGATTAATAGCAAGTGTGTCATTTAACAACAAATAATTTGTTCCAACGATATTTATTTTTGTAGCATGCCTAAAGCCAGGATCATTATCAAAGAAGTATTCAGCATAATTAATTTTTGAGAGGTTGCTTGAATTGCCTGTATTCTGGACAATTACTATTTGTGATTGTGGTATTCCCCAGATACCTGAACTGCCTTTTACTCTGAAATACAAACGATGTAAACCCACCGATATATTTTGTATGTTTTCAACAGTATTAATTAAAATACTGTCTCCACTATGTACAGTCAACCTTATTCCGTTACCAACTCCGGGGTCGCTATCGAAAAAGTATTCAGCATCAATTACCTTTTTGTTTGTCGAAGCAGTCTGTTGAACAATAACAAGTTGAGATTGTAGTATACTCCAATTTCCAAGGTTGTCTTTTGCACGGAAATAAACCCTGTGCAAACCTTCAGTAATATCTTTAAGATTGTATAAAGTAGAAATTGATACATTATTTCCTGCCTGAACACTCATCTTAATGCCATTTCCATAGCCGGGATCTTGATCGAAAAAATATTCTGCTTCGGTTATTTGGGTTGTATTAGGATTAAAGGCCTGAACGATAATGATCTGTGATTGGGGAATACTCCACCTGAGAGAATCGTCTTGTGCTCTGAAGTATATGCGATGTAAGCCGGTTGATAAATTAGAGCAATCAATTGTTGTTTTAACTTTAATCACACTGTTAACAAAAACTATTGGTACAGCAATTCCTTTTCCATATCCTAGGTCTTTATCAAAAAAATATTCTACTTGACTTACTTTGCAAACTAAATTAGAATTGATATTAAAATTAAGAGAAAAAGAATCCTTTTTAATTCTAGAATAATACCCATCATCTACCTGAAGTGCAATTGTGTATTTTCCAGCAGTTTTGAATTCATAATTCATTGTTTTATTGTAACTTACAATGGAATTGTCAATACTCCAGGCAAAGTGAATTGAATCTTTATTATAGGAAAAAGATTTAGTTGCATTAAAATCGACACTATATGGAATAGAATCAACATCAATTATAACATTCTTATGCGAATTTGAAGAAGAATAATTGGCAATTACTGGATTTGAGAGTTTAAATGATTGTAAAATGGAATCTTTGATTGTAACACTATTCCTATGTAAAGAAACAATCAAACCGACAGTATATTCAATTTGATTCGTAGAGTCAAATGAAGAAGGATTTATATTGTAGTTCCATGTAACATCTTTTCCGATTTTATCAACATGAAAGTCTAATCCATTATAGTCAAAGTCCCAAAAATAGTTTAAGGTTGCATCTGGATAAATACATTTCATTGAATCTGCAGAAAAATGAATTTGTGTTCTAGGTGTTAGAACTAAATCTTTATTAAATGGTAGGCCCGTCTTGATCGGATTCAAGATTTCAAATGAATATTCTAAATCGTTTTTTAAACCACTTTCATTTATTGTTGATATTTTAATACTATAGCCACCTGGTTGCTCATACTTATGCTCTTTATCAATATCTATGTATGAGTTAATGCCATTATTCAAGTAAACCGTATCTTTTTTTGAACCATCTCCGTAATCAATAATCGATGTGAAGCCCTGATTATCCCCGCTCGTTAAAATTAGCAGATGAGTGATGATTTTTTCTGGTGCATATCCTCTAAATACATTGACACTATCATGAAAAACATTCATTAATGTAAGATATGGGAGTTTCAGATGATCAAAATTTAGTTTAATATCTTCACCTAATAACTTGAACTGCAAAGCATTGACATCCTTACTTTCAAAATCATTAAAATTGATTTGTTGTTTTGAATTAGGAAGTAGTGTAACAGCATTACTCTTTTTCAGAGGAATACCTATAAAATTATCAACCAACTCAACGTTAAATAAAGAATCGTTTCCGGCATTAATTAATATGACAGAATTGCCTGAATTGACAAATGCTTTAGTCAATAATCCGGTTTTGTATTTCTCTATTACATAACATCTCCAATCGAGATAATCATGCAGTTTTTTAGCATTAATTATTGCTTCTCGCTCTAGTTCCTCATGATTTAGAAATATTTCATAATTAGCAATAACCCATTTTTTTACAAAAACACTCGTTAATTTATTTCTGTCCAACGGAGCAAAACTCTGACCAGTCGGGCTTAAAAGGTAACCTTCATCGTTTGTGTAACCATCAAGATAAGGATCGACCGAAACATTATATTTTAAAAATTTCCACTAGTGTCCCGTTAAAAGTCGCTGAAACTGAATAACATAGGATGATCATCCGAAAATCGTTCAGTAGCAGTTTTGTTAAATATCTCATTTATAGGCATTTTCTCAAAAAGGGTTAAGCCTAAAGTCTGAGAAAAAGTATACAATGATTGCTCAATTCGCATCCTTTTCTTTGCTATAGCAATAAGCAAGTATGTGCAGATGGCAATCCAAATCTGGGAGTAAACAGCATTGCGGGTGGTCCCGTAAAAGGACTTGATTTTAAGGTGCTGCTTGATCCACTTGAAGAACAACTCGACGTTCCATCTTTCCCGATAGAGTTCGGATATGGTGATGGACGGGAGTTCAAAATTGTTGGTGATGAAACGGTAGACAACGCCCGTTGAGAAGTCCTCATAGGTGACCATCCTGAAGTTCTCAGGATATTCCCTTGAAGACTTGTAACCGGTCAGTCTGACATATTCATCACTAATGACACCGGTCTGTTTGTCGACCTTATTTGAGGAGACCACTTCATACACCATGTTGTCTTTGGCACGGGTGACGAAGAAGGCTCTCTTTTGATGGATCAGATTGAACAGACGGAAGAAATCGACATAGCCCTTGTCCATCACGTAGATGGCCGCAGGTTCAATGTAGAGTTCATCCATGGCCCGGACATCGTGTACGGAAGCGTCCGTAAGATGCACAAATACTGGTATTTGGCCACGCATATCCAAAAGCGTATGCATTTTAACCCCACCTTTGTGTTCACGGAAAGTGGCCCAGGGACAGAGGGTCAAACATAAGCTGATGGTCGTGCTGTCAAAGGCATAAACAAGGTTGTCGATATCAAGGCGAAAGTCTTTATCGTCTTGATACAACGGTCTTGCAATGCCAATCAACACCTGGGCGAAATCAGCGTAGATCTGCCAGTCCCTAAGTTCATTTGCCTTGGCCAATGTATTTCGCGGAACTGCATGTTTGATGCCACAATGATAAAGCTTTGAGGAGAATGCAGTCAGACAATTCTCAATATCCCGAAGACTTTCCCTACGGGTCAATTGAGCGAAACTCATGACATAGAAATGATCCCGGCAGGAGAAGTTCCTGACGCGATAATTGCCTTTGTAGCGAGCAACACATTTGTCAAATTCGTATTCTGGAAGCATGGTCATCAATTGGGCAAAAACGGTTTTTCCGGTATTCATAGCCTGATTTTCTTCGATTTGGCACTGAAAGTACAAATTCAAATCGTTGAAACTGAAAAGGCTATATAATGTATTGTATTTTAATAAGTTATAATGGTCTCGGAAAAGTTTAACGGGACACTAGTGAAATCTATTTTAAAATGAAAAAAATTCGTTTAAATGTAGCCGATTTTGGGGCAACAGAAATTCTTTCGAGAGAAAAGTTGAAATCTGTATTCGGTGGTTCTGGTTCGGGCACTACCTATTATGGTTGGGATTGTTGGTGTAGCAATTCGACTAAGGGTAGTCTGGTGGGCGGCAGTTGGACGTTCTCATGGGCGACAGAAGATCAAGCTAAAGCCTCGATTCCAGAAAATTGTAAATCACCTTTAACTGGTCAATGTACAATGCAAACAAATAATTGATTTCTAAGTCCAAACTGGTTTTGCCAGTTTGGACTTTCAAGAAAACACTGGTTCAGAAAAATTTCTTACTCATAGACATCTCTTAAATTTTTAGAACATGAAAAAAACATTGATCCCTTTATTCCTATTTATTAGTTTTCAGATTTCTGCAACAGAAAGCATTGTTGTTTTTAATTTACACGATAGTACATTTAATCATACTATTGAAATTTACGAACCAATCGATGCTGCCTTCAATAATATAATCACTAACAAAGAAGCGAAATTCAGCGAAACAAGATCTAAGACCGGTTTTACATACAGGTATGATGGAACATATCCTGGATGGATTGAAGTTTCAGTAAATAAATACAGTTTCCGTTTAGTTCTGTTACCTGACAATACAATTAATGTTGACTTGTACCCTGATAAAAATACAGATGATTGGGTTATTTTCAGTGGATCGAATGCTGAAGGGCTAAAATGGTATCATGATTGGCGTCAACTTGGTGGGAGAAAATTTGAAGGAGTGACTAATATCTTTAATGCTGGGAAGCAAAATTATCAAGAGATCTATAACGAAGTTGGAAAAAGTATTAATTCAACAGTTTCAAGATTTGATTCTGTCGCTCTGACAAAATCAATTTCTAAAGTTTTTCAGGAAACAGTAAAAAGAGATATTGAATTATCATTGCTCTACTATGTTGTTAATAATTACACAACTATTTCAATGGGGAAGAAATATGGGAATATTTCAAAACAAGACAGTATAATAATATCAGATATCCGGGAACAAATATTTGCCACCTATCCACCTTTTGCCAAAGAGAATTTATTAAGTCCAGCCGGTTCTGGTTATTTAGATATTTATCTGGTTTCATCTCACTTATTGTCTCAATTAGATACAAAACAATACATTAATGAATTTGGGCAATATAAATTTTATGGAGTTCTTCCTCCAGAAATTCTGAAAACAACATTGGGTCATTCACTTACTTTTGAGTATCTAAACAATAGACACGATATCAATAAAGAGATAGCCCTGAATATTTATAAAACAAGATTTCCGGATAGTCAATACTATCGAATCTTTCAAGAATTTCAAAAGCAAGCTGATCAGTCATCTGAAGATGTAAATAAAAGCGTAAATAAAATGCAGATAGATTCTACTGGCATTTCTTCAAATATTAAAACATTAAAGGAATTGCACGATACTTATTTTAAAGGTAAAAAGCTATTTATCGATCTTTGGGCAACATGGTGTTTGCCGTGTAGAGCTCAGTTTAGATATGCTAATGAGGTGGATTCACTTGCAAAGAAATATGATATTACCCTTGTTTACGTCTCAGTTGACGATGTAAAGTCTAAAAAAATATGGATAGACGACATCAAGGGTTTAAAATTATACGGTAATCATTATTTGGCAAACGAAATGTTGCTCCAAGACCTAAAGACACGCTTTTATAAAAACGTTAACATAAATATTCCAAGATACTTTTTCATGGACGAAAATGGTGACATGATAAACGATGATGCTCCTCGTCCAAGTGCTTTGAATGAATTGGAAAATATGTTTAAAAATAGCGGAAATAATAAGAAATAATTCCAATTTGTCGCAAGCAGGACAACGATAACGAAGATTTATGAAAAACAATATTCATTTGTCGGTTGTCAATTGTTGTTTTTCAACTTCCATCGAAAATGAGACAAAGAAAAGGCTTTGCCGAGGGGTTTAAGTGCTGATAAATGACTGATTTAGAATTTAATAAGAATAAATCAACAGCCGCGAACACCATCTAAGCCACAGTAAAACAATGAAATACATTAGTTCCCCGCGTCCTACCTACCCGTTAGCGGCTATTGTTGAGCGCGCAGGTTTAGTTTTCTGCAAATGGTTGAGTAAGAGAATGCGGTTCTAATAGATTATGAAAAACACATTATTATTCATACTAATTCTTTTTTCTGTTCAACTGAGCGTGTATGGTCAGTCCGGTAGAACCTATAAATCCACTATCGTTTTTAGAAGCGACGTTTTGACGAGTGTCATGGTGAATGATCCAATTGATAACGCTTACAATAATGACTTTACAACAAATATATATAAGCTTGCACCACAGAAACCTATAACCCACATTGTAAAAATCAATGGATTTTCTACAATCAAAGTCAAATATACAAATGGATTGCAGACATATCTTTTAGTATTAGAAAATGAGCACATCGAAGTTTGTTTAACGAATAAAAAGATAATCATTAAAGGAGATAATGCCGTTGGAAACCAATACCTGTTAGACAATTATTCTTCCAAGGGTTTGGGAAATTTTAATAATGTATTCGACGTTATTAAGAAATACAAGAGTCCAGTAATTGATATGCAAAAAATAGATAAGGAAATTAAAGATTCGGTTTTATCTATATACAGAAATGATATACATAAGATGCTGCTTAAAAAGCAGATTACTTATAGATTTGCATATTTAATGGATAAGTCGCTTGAAAATGGATATACAGTAATTGAGTTTTATAATTTCCTTAATTTTTTCAGAAAAAATGCTGAGAAAAAATTAACAACAGCAGATTCACTCACAATAATGGAAAGATTCAACCAGAAATATAAAGAATCTTTGGCTGTCATGAATCCCAAGGGATATTATTACCAATACCCATTTATTGGTTATTATGAATTTAAGTATGCGAAGATGAATGAAAATTTAAAAAAGCAATTATCCGGAAAATACGACAACGATATTTTTGGCTCATTTGCATTTTTATGGTTAGCTCCCGATAGTTTACAACAAGTTATTTTAGGGCAAATAATAGTTAGTACAATCCAAAGTAGAGATGACTATTTTAATTACTACAATATACAGACATATTTTAATGAAAAGTTTCCAAATAGTGAGTATGTGCCTATTATAAAAGACTTGCTAAAGAAGCAATCGGAAAAAATTAACGAAAAAGTTGATAGCTCCAAATATATATTTATTGATGATAAATCAATAAGTACAGTTGCTGAACTTGTAGGAACCAACTCTCTTAAAGGAAAACGGATTTTTATTGACCTATGGTCGGTCACTTGTATACCATGCAAGGTTCAATTTCAATATGTAGAACAGCTGCACAAGCTACTTGAAAAATACGAAAATGTAGTACCACTATATATCACAATAGATGAAGCTAATGAGGAGAGCAGATGGAGAACAGATATAACTTACTTTCATCTATTAGGATATCATTTAATGGCAAATAAGGCTTTGTATAAGGATATAAGCAAGGTCTTTTATGGGGGGCAATCGTGTTACATTCCACGATACATCCTGCTAGATGAAAATGGCAAAGTATTAAATGCAAATTTACCAAGACCGGAAAAGATTGATAATCTCGAGATTGTGTTGGATTCGTTATTAAAAAAATAATTTTATGATAGTAAAAGGAAATGGAGTATCACGAATGTCCCTTTGTTGCAGTGTTCCCCCAGATGATTGATCAAATGGGTCGTCGAGGCTTCTTGCAGATAGGTTGATTGAATTATGAAGAATCACTAGTGTTCGCTTTAAATAACTTAGTTCAGTCGGTTTATTTAGGACCTGCTGAATGGTTGATAATACTCTATAAATCAATATATGGATAAAAAAAGAATGGGTATCAGCTACCGGAAATGTATAGTGTTTCCGATTTAAAATATTTTCTTTCAGTTTAACCTGCAGTAAAAACAGAAAGAACTTCTCTACATGCAAAGGCATGTAGTAGTATTTATTAACCATTAAATGTAGTTTTAAAATGAAAAAAATTCGTTTAAATGTTTCCGATTTTGGGGCAACAGAAATTCTTTCGAGAGAAAAGTTGAAATCTGTATTTGGCGGCTCGGGTTCGGGTTCAGATACAACTCTCCATTGTTGGAGTTGTTGGTGTAGCAACTCGACTAAGGATAGTAGTGCGGGCGGCAGTTGGAAGATATATGACGCGCCATCATCCTATGCTACAACCACGATTTCAGATAATTGTAAATCACCTTTAACTGGTCAATGTGATATAACAAATTGTTGATTTATAAGTCCAAACTGGCAAAACCAGTTTGGACTTTTTGGAAAACACTGGTTCAGAAAAGTTTTTTACTAATAGACATCTCTTAAATTTTCAGAACATGAAAAAAACATTGATACCTTTATTTCTTTTTATTAGTTTTCAGATTTCTGCAAAAGAAAGCATTGTTGTTTTTAATTTACACGATAGTACATACAATCATACTATTGAAATTTACGCCCCAATCGACGGTGCCTTCAATGATAGAATTACTAACAAAGAAGCGAAATTCAGCGAAACAAAATCAAAAACAGGTTTTACTTATAGGTATGATGGAACATATCCTGGATGGATTGATGTTTCAGTAAATAAATACAGTTTCCGTTTAGTTCTGTTACCTGACAATACAATTAATGTTGACTTGTACCCTGATAAAAATACAGAAGATTGGGTTATTTTCAGTGGATCGAATGCTGAAGGGCTAAAATGGTATCATGATTGGCGCCAACTTGGTTGGAGAAAGTATGAAGAAGTGACTAATATCTTTAATGCTGAGAAGCAAAATTATCAAGATATTTTTAACGAAGTTGTAAAAAGTATTAATTCAACAGTTTCAAGTTTTGATTCTGTCGCTCTGGTAAAATCGATTTCTAAGGATTTTCAGAAAACAGTAAAATGGGATATTTATTTAACTATGTATTGCGATGTAATTAACAAGTACATAACTATTGCGATGGGAAAGAAATATGGGGAAATATCAAAACAAGACAGTATAATAATATCAGATATCCTGAAAAAAATTTTGGACACTTATCCACCTTTTGCCAAAGAGAATATGTTAACTCCAGCTGGTTTCGGTTATGTAGATAGATATCTAGTTTCATCACGCTTATTATCTCCATTAGATAAAAAACAATACATTAATGAATTTGGGCAGTATAAGTTGTATGGAGTTCTTCCTCCAGAAATTCTGAAAATAGAATTGGGTATATCACTTGCTTATGAGTATCTAAACAATGGACATGATATCAATAAAGAGATAGCCCTGAATATTTATAAAACAAAATTTCCGGATAGTCAATACTATCGAATCTTTCAGGAATTTCAAAAGCAAGCTGATCAGTCATCAAAAGATGTGAATAAACGTGAAAATAAATTACTCATAGATTCTACCGGCATATCTTCTAATATTAAAACATTAAAGGAACTGCACGATACTTATTTTAAAGGTAAAAAGCTATTCATCGATCTTTGGGCAACATGGTGTCTACCGTGTAGAGCTCAGCTTAGATATGCTAATGAGGTGGATTCACTTGCAAAAAAATATGATATAACCCTTGTTTACATCTCAATTGACGATGTAAAGTCTAAAAAAACATGGATAGACGACATCAAGGGTTTAAAATTATACGGTAATCATTATTTGGCAAACGAAATATTGCTCCAAGACCTTAAGACACGCTATTTTAAAAACGAAAATATATATATTCCAAGATACTTTTTCATGGACGAAAATGGTAATATGATAAACGATGATACTCCTCGTCCAGGTGCTTTGAATGAATTGGAAAATATGTTTAAAAATAGTGGAAGTAACAAAAATGTTAAATAAATTCCCTCACTATACCCAGCTTGATGCAAAAGACTGCGGGCCAACATGCTTGCGTATGATTGCAAAACATTATGGTCGATCTTTTTCATTACAAACATTGCGTGAGAAGTCGTTTATAACCAGAGAGGGAGTCTCGCTTTTGGGAATTAGCGATGCTGCTGAAAGTATAGGTTTTCGCACTCAGGGTGTTCGCATTTCATTTGAGCAATTGGTTGAAGATGTACAATTTCCATGCATATTACACTGGAATCAAAACCATTTTGTTGTTTGTTACGAAATTAAGCAAAAAGGTAAAGGGCCTTTTTGGAAAAGAAACACTTCTAATGACTATGCAATTTCTATTGCAGATCCTGCTGGTAACCTCTTAACATATACAAAAGATGAATTCTTAAAATGTTGGATTAGTACAAAAAAGGATGGTATTGAAAAGAGTATTGCTCTTATTTTACTTCCAACCCCTGCTTTCTATGATCAGGATGATGAAAAAGCGCACTCAAAAGTTAGTTTGCATTATTTTGCTCGTTATTTGAAACCACATAAAATTCAATTACTTCAACTGGTCCTAGGTATGGGGCTTGCCAGTGTTGTGCAACTTATTTTTCCTTTTCTGACACAATCAATGGTGGATGTTGGGATTGGAACAAATAACCTAAGCTTAATAACTTTGATTTTAATTGCTCAATTAGTGTTGTTTATTACTCAACTCGGTATTGATTTTATTCGAAGTTGGATTGTTTTACATACAAGTACTCGCATAAGCATTTCACTAATTTCTGACTTCTTGATAAAATTAATGAAATTACCTCTTGGCTATTTTGATACCAAAATGGTGGGTGATATTATGCAGCGCATTGGTGATCATAGTCGTATTCAATCCTTCTTGACGGGTACATCAATAAGCGTGTTTTTCTCCATTACAAACTTTATTATTTTCGGAGTAGTCCTAGCCTATTTCAATCCACTTATTTTAGGGATTTTCTTACTTGGAAATACTTTATATGTATTATGGGTATTGGCCTTTATGAAATTCCGACGCGAATTGGACTTTAAACGTTTTTCCCAGTCGTCTTTGGATCAAAGTAATATGGTGCAATTGATCACGGGGATGCAAGAAATTAAACTTTGCAATTGTGAGAAACAAAAACGTTGGCAGTGGGAACGTATTCAGGTTAAAAAATTCAAGATTAGTGTAAAGGGACTCGCTTTAGGGCAATATCAACAAACAGGTTCTGTTTTCTTTAGTCAAGCTACCAGCTTATTTACCTCGTACATTGCCGCTCGTTCAGTTGTTGATGGGCAAATGACCTTAGGTATGATGATGTCATTAAGCTACATCTTAGGACAATTATCAGGTCCAATTGGTCAATTTATTGGATTTGCACAGTCTTTGCAAGATGCCAAAATTAGTTTGGAACGATTAGGAGAAATCCATAATAGAGAAGATGAAGAGGATTTGGCAGCGATTAAATTGTCTTATTTACCAGAGGATAAATCAATTCATATAAAAGATTTATGGTTTAGCTATGATGGAGCAGACAGGGATTATGTACTTGAAGATATTAATCTTGATATTCCTGAAAATAAAACGACTGCTATTGTTGGATCTAGCGGTTGCGGGAAAACTACATTGATAAAGATGATTTTGGGATTTTATCCACCGAATAAAGGCTGTATTTATGTAGATGAAACTCCTCTTAAAAATATTAACTCGCATGTTTGGCGACAAAAAACCGGAGTTGTTATGCAAGAAGGGTTTATTTTTTCTGACACAATTGCAGGGAATATTGCCGTTGGAGATGATACTCTTGATAAAAACCGCTTATTGAATGCTGTGAAAATAGCAAATATTCGAGACTATATTGATTCTCTTCCTTTAGGTTACAATACAGTCATTGGTATGGAAGGTAAAGGCGTAAGTCAAGGACAGAAACAAAGATTACTCATTGCACGGACTGTCTATAAAAATCCAGATTATCTATTCTTCGACGAAGCAACAAATGCCCTAGATACTACAAATGAAAGAACTATAATGGATAATCTTACTTCATTTAATAAAAACAAAACCGTAGTTGTCGTTGCACACCGACTTTGTACCGTTCAAAATGCAGATAATATAATAGTACTTGATAAAGGAAGAATTGCTGAACAAGGAACGCATAGAGAATTGACCGCAAAAAAAGGCATATATTACCAGTTAGTCAAAAATCAATTAGAGTTAGGTCAGTAATACCAATTGAAGGGTCAAATATCAAATTTATGGATAAAGTAGAAAAACAAGAGAAAGATATTGAACTTAGAAGCGAGGAGGTACAAGAGGTTTTAGGTCGTGTGCCGAGTTGGATATTAAGAAGAGGTATTTTCTTGTTGGTCGTATTTGTATTTGTTCTTATTATAGGCAGTTGGTTTTACAAATCTCCTGAGATTATAAAATCAACATTGGTATTAACGTCTGACACTCCACCAGTTGGAATTGTCGCAAAAATTAGCGGGAAAATATCCGAACTATATGTTAAAGACCAGCAATTTGTAAATAAAGGCGAATGCTTGGCTGTACTTGAGAATATAGCGTCATACAGCGATATCATTTATTTGGGAAATGGAGTAAGTAAACTCCGAAATAATGTAGAATTGGAGAAGGTTTTTTATTTTGATAGGGAGAATCTCAAACTTGGCACTATTCAGTCAGTATATTCAAACCTAAAACTACAACTTGATAAATATAATCAATTCATTCTGCTTAATTATTATCCACGTAAAATTCAGTCTGTAAAGCAATTGATTTCAGCAAACAAAATTCACATACAAAATGTTCTAAAACAGAAGGATATAGTCTATAAGCAGTATGAATTGGAAAAACGCAGCTTTGATAGAGAGGACTATTTAAGGAATCAAAAAATGGTTTCTGAGGAGGAAAGCGACAAGTCTAAGGGACAATTATTGCAAAGTGAAATGAGTATTCAGAATATGCAATCGACTTTGGAAAGTATGAATATTTCGATATTGCAAATGGAAGAAAGTTTGGTTGATGTAGAACAACAATATCTGGAAAACAAAAGCTCCCTCTTATCAGAAATTAATGCATCTATAAATCAACTTCAAACGGAAATTTTATCTTGGAAATCGTCTTATCTGCTTACTTCACCTTGTAATGGGAAAATTTCTTTTTCAAATTATTGGAGTATCGATCAAAATGTCACTGCAGGTGATGTTGTTTTTACGGTTGTACCTTCAGCGTCATCCACATTATTAGGGAAAGCACTTTTGCCAGCCGAACGTTCTGGTAAAGTGAGAGTTGGTCAAAAAGTTAATATACATTTTGTAAATTATCCAGATAATGAATATGGGATGGTCGTTGGAGTTGTCGACAAAATCTCTCTGATTCCTATTGGTGGGAAATATACGGTGGTCGTTACCTTCCCCAATGGATTATTGACTACGTATGGAAAAAGATTGCCACTAACTCATGAGATGACTGCTAATGCAGATATAATCACAAACGATTTGAGATTGATTGATCAATTCTTTTTACCAATAAAAAAGATTTTTAGGAATAATCTCTGAATAAATGAGAAATAAGTAGTTTCTAAAATATAATGTCGTATTGTTTGCCCACAGTGTTGAGCACAAACGACAAGCGTTCTTTGAGATATTGAAAACTGAGATAAGCATCGAATGGTATCCATTGATACTTGATCCTTCTCCATAGTATTTTGATTAAGTTCAACTCTGGTGAATAGGGCGGCAGGAAGAAAATCAGAACATCCTGTTCTTCCCATTCTTTCATTTTGGCTTTGAATTTTCTTGACCTATGAATGGGTGAGTTGTCAAGAATTACGACGGTCTTTTTAACGGTTTGAGCGACAAAGCTATCCCTGAAACTGATGCATGTATCCGCTTTGTATGTACCCTCATGCATTTCGAAAAACAAGTTATTTTTGCGGGTCATCAATCCGACCTACATTGAGACTTTTTCCCTTTGCTTATAGTAAAAGGATCTGCTTTCCTTTCATTTGCCAAGCGTATTGAACATTGTTTGCAGATTATGATATTGTGTTTCTCCTTAAAGTAATTCAGTATATTTTTAAGATTTCGCCCTTGAATCTCAACCTGCTCGGTCACTTCACCCTCATAGCCTTTCAGCCGGGTCTTAGCCCCTCGTCCATGGTCCATTTGGAGAGAATCAACGCCGCTTTGTTCCCATCCATCGAACCAGCGTTCAATCATTCTACGACTCGTGCCGAAAATCTTCTTCAAGTCGGTGATCGTTTGTTTTTGGTGCGACAAAAGAATACACTGACTGCATTTTCGTACCATGTTGTCTGAGCTGTTCTTATAAAATAGTTCCAGAGCCTCAAGTTTCTCAGTTTTCAATCTTATATACCACATAGTGAGGTATATATACAAATAAATTATCACATAAACAAGATAATACGACATTATATTAGACTTATTATGATTCCTAATTGAAAACTCGAAATGAAATCCAGAATATTGTTCTTCACATTACTATTTCCTTATATTTTAAATTCTCAATCTGAGAACAGAACGCTAAAATTGGACTTAACGCTTGAAAGGACTATTGAAATAGCTTCAAAAAAATCTTTGGCATCTTTTAAATCAAAGAATTTATTCTTATCAGGTTATTGGCAGTTTAATTCTTTTAAAGCAGGGAGGTTGCCATTGATTTCTTTAACTACTAGCCCATTAGTCTATAATCAAAATTACATTAAACGTTATGACTCACAGAATGACGTTGATGTTTATAAGAACCAACAATCTGTGTATTCATCAGCAAACCTCTCACTATCACAAAATGTGGACTTTACAGGAGGTTCATTTTTTATTGATACAGAGTTGGCCTACCTAAGGAATATTGGCCTAAGTCAGCAAGAACAGTTTTCATCTGTACCATTTAGATTTGGTTATTCACAATCATTATTTGGATACAATCAATTTAAATGGGAAAAGCGGATTGAACCGATTCATTATGACAGAGTCAAAAAGGAACTTCTTTATAATTTGGAAGATATTTCGAATCAAGCCACTCAATATTTTTTTGATATTGCTTTATGCCAAACGAATTATGAGCTAGCAAAACAAAATTTAATGAATAGTGATTCAATGTACCAGGTTGGTCTTGAAAGATATAAAGTCGGTTCAATTTCACATTCTGATTTATTGACCCTTAGGTTGGATGTTATTAATTCAAAAGCAGATATTCTTAATACTGAACTCAATCTTAAAGAAAGTTCATTTCGACTTGCGACCTACTTACAATTGGACTTAGAAACAGAATTTGTCTTAGTTTTACCAAAAAAGCCTTTAAATATCTCCATTTCACTTGACGATGCAATCCGTTATTCAAACGTAAATAATCCCAAAATCCCAGAATTAAAAGAAAACATTCTTAATGCACAACAAAATTTAGAAAAAACAGAAAAAGAGAGTCGCTTCTCTGCATCATTATATGCAAGCATGGGTTTCAATCAGGTCGCAGGA
>Ga0302215_10001657_pt1 | contig 15701 bp, 16 predicted proteins | sample II_Fen_N3_1_FD_194580 | JGI IMG/M metagenome (GOLD analysis project Ga0302215, IMG submission 194580) | Peat permafrost microbial communities from Stordalen Mire near Abisko, Sweden - II_Fen_N3_1 | ecosystem: Environmental > Terrestrial > Soil > Wetlands > Permafrost | place: Sweden: Abisko...
TGAATTCAAGACGCTGGTTGATGAGGTGCGGCGATAGACAGGTCTCACCTGAGCGTTCAAATGTGTCGGCTTGACCATTCAGCCGTCAAAAACAACCATTTGGCTAACCGTCCCTCAATACCTGTCCGTTTCGGACTACATTGTCCGAATGATTATCTGTGTGACCCGAGAGCTATCGCAGCGCGTCCAAAAAGGATTCACCTTAATTGAGTTAATGGTGGTGGTTGCGCTGGTGGCCATCGTCACCGCCATAGCGATACCTTCGTGGAATTCCATGATCGCGAACAACCGACTCCGCTCAGCAGTGAACAATTGGACGCAGTCGTTTTACTTCGCACGCGGTGAGGCCATTCGACAAAACAACCCCGTGACGATTTGCGCCAGCAGTGATGGATTGAGTTGCACCGCCTCGGGTTATGAAGTGGGCTGGATTGTCAAAACCGGCTTGTCCGATGATGCCAACGGCATAGTTTTGCAAGACGCACTGCCATTACAGGGCGTTACCCTGACGCCGGGCGTGACTGCTGCCCGCGCCATCACCATCTTGCCCAACGGGCTGCCCATTGGAAATTTTGCGGGAGCCACCCTGACAGTACAGGAATACCCGGTAAAAAGCACTTCACCTTCCAAGCAAATCACCATTGCCCGAACGGGACGCATCAAGGTTAATTAATGACGAAAGTGAATGCCAAATGCTAGGCCACAGTTCAAGCAAAGCACAGCAAGGTGTGACACTGATTGAGATTTTGGTGACCATGCTGATTATGGCCATCGGTCTGCTCGGCACAGCAGGCCTTCAACTGGCCGCCACCCGCTACCAGCAGACAGCCCAGATCCGCAGCCAGGCCATTATCCAGGCTCAATTCATTGCCGAGAAGATCAAAGCCAACAACAGTGCAGCCAGTACCTATCTCGCCCCTGATGCTTATGCAGCCGCCACCCTCGCAGCACTGCCGGCGGATCCTGGCTGCGGCACGGGCACGTCATTCTGCACAGCCGCCCAGTCAGCAGTCAAGGACATGCGCGACTGGCGTTTGTCGCTGCAAGCCTTGCCGGGCGGGCGTGGCTCCATCATGGCGGTGACGGTAGGAGCCGCCACCGACCCGGCCACACGGCAAATTGTTGTCATGTGGCAAGAAAAGCAGCAGTATGAAGTGGGAACCGCAGCCACGCCCAATCCAGATGCCGCTCCCACCGACCCCACTTGCCCGGCGCCCCAAGTGGGCGGTGTGCGCTGCTTCACTGCACTGGTGACCCCCTGATGACTCAAAAAAATCGCCCGTTCATGCAACGCCAGCAAGGCATGACACTCATTGAGGTTCTGATAGCACTGACCATTGGATTGGTCATCCTGATCGCCATCGGTACAGCCTATCTCAGCAGCACCAACATGGCACGCCAGCGTGAAAACCAGTCTGAGCTCAATGAACCAGCTGCCATTGTGATTCGCATGCTGCAGCGCGATGTCGCCAATGCGGGCTATGTGGACATCTTTGATTTCGACGCCGCCAACCAGCGTCAGGCCGCCTCATTGTTCAACCCCGCCTATCCGGAACTGATGAACCTGTACCAGCGCATTCCCAATGTTCCCGTTGCTCCCAGTACCGCTATCGTGCCACTTGAGACGCCCTTGACGCAATTTTTTCCCGGCCTGATGCCGGTGTTTGGATGCGATGGCGCCATGAACAGCACACCCAACGCCATCACGAACGCGGGAATAGCCGCGCTGGCTTGCGGAACAGCCAATGCCACAAAACAATCCCTGCAAGTAGCCTATCAGGCAGCACCCAGTTCGACGGCAAACCCTCTAAGAAGCCTTAACGATCCAAATGCAGCAACCGGCGAGGGGCGCGACTGCAACCAACAGAGCCTTGACCCTGCTGGCAGCAAATTTGTCATCAACCGGTATTTTGTCCAAGCAAGCTCCACCGACGGGGTCAACGAACTGTACTGTGCGGGTTCCGGCAACAGTAGCTCACAGCCCTTGGCCCGAGGCGTAGAAGAGTTTGTGCTTCGCTATCAGACGTCACAGCCTGGCGTTGCGCCTGCGGTTGGCAGCATCAGTCCGGTCGCGGGCGGAATTCAGGCCCAGTATTTGAGCGCAACTGCTGTCGCTGCCTCCTCCATTGGCTGGGCCAATGTCACTGCCGTGGAGGTCTGCATGATATCTGCCACTGCAACGGGAGCTGCTGCCACAGGCACCACGGCACTACAGACCAGCCGACCGACATGTGAACGCACAGCCGCTGGCGATTTTAAAAGCGACATCACGCGGGCCACGGGCGATACCCGTCTGTGGAAACGATTCACTTCCACAATTTCTGTCCGAAATGCCATTTACGCCAGCCCCAATTGACGCGCCCCTGGTCACACCTTTGCACCAGCGAGGTTTTGTGCTGGTGACGGCACTGATCTTTCTCATGGTGTTATCCCTGCTCGGCATCACGGCAGTGCGGGGCTCGCTGTTTGAAGAACGCGGCGCAGCCAATGATCGCGACATTGCACTGGCGCGCTGGAATGCAGAATTGGCTCTGCGCGATGCAGAGCGCGATATTCTCGGACTTCGATTTGATAGACAGTATTGCGCGACTGCACCTTGCACAACACTGCGCCCAGCAGGCACTAGGCCGACCAATGCGACTGACGCCATCACGTTCTGGTCAGCACGCAACGATGCCATCCTTGATCCAACGACACCTGTGGCGCGTGCAGATGGCGGTAGAACGCTGTCCGTCCCAAACCAGGGGGTTTATAACGGCGCTTCTATCGTCGCCTGTGGCATGCCTGTCTGGAGTGGCGCCGATTGGCATGACGGAGTAACCCGCTCGTGCGCAGGAACCATCAATGCAGCCGTTCCCACGGTTGCGTACGGCACATTCACGGATTCACCCGTTGCAGCCTTTAACCCAGCCACGCCCCAAGCACCACCGCCGCCACGCTACCTGATTGAGATGTTCACACCGGATGATGTTGAAACTTCAGCCACATCAGCCAAGCTTTTCTTCAGGGTGACAGCCGTCGGCTTTGGACGAAGCACCGCCTCGAACGGCGCCCGGACTTCCGTCACCCTTCAATCCATTTTCTCCCCCCTCTAAGCTCACAGCAAAGCAAGGAATTCGCATGACATCAGTCATCCTCAAAAATCGCGGGCGCTGGGTATTTTTCTTGGCAGCAAACATGGCGCTAGTGCCGCTGGCGCCCGCTTTTACGCCCAGCCAGCAGCCCCCGGAAAATGCCCCAGTCCCCGGCAATGTCGTGCTGGCTTTGTCGGTGGAGTTCCCCACGGGTCTGCAAGCCTCCTACACGACCACCACTTACACCGCAAGCACCCAGTACGATGGCTATTTCGACAATCGAAAATGCTACACCTACGACAATACCAACGAAGTATTTAAACCTGTCAGCGCAGAAAATCTCGCCACGGGTGCTTGCCCGCTTATTGCCACCAAGGCAACCGCCTGGAGCGGCAACCTCTTGAACTGGCTGACGATGACCAACATTGACCAGTTCAGGTCGGTCATGACCGGGGGTACACGCGACAGCTTTTCAAGTATGTCAGCAACCTACCCCGGCGATACAACCGCCAGAACAGTTCTGATTCGCTCTTTCAGTGATCGCGATTCATACAACCCAATTAAAAACTTTACACCTAGCTCAACAATAGGCGTGGGAGGCATCAATTCGACGACAACCCTTCCAACAACCACGATCAAATATGCTCGCTCCAGCGGCTATGGCTCCAAGATGATTGTTTCAAACGCCAGCAATTTTGGAACCATGAGCGCCGCGCAGCAAAAACTCTCCTGCGCGGCAACACCCGCAACAACTATGAGTTCAGGTTCAGCCGGTACCTTTTGGTGCTTCAACCTGCGGGTCGAGGCCTGTGTCGCCGTCCCTGTGGGCGCGGCCACTCCTGACGTGGGTCTTGAAGCCAATTGCCAAAACTCCTACAGCGGTGTCCCCAAACCTGAAGGCCTGATTCAGAACTACTCGAAAACCTTGCGCTTTGCCGCGCTTGGCTACCTCAACCTGACGGGCCAGTCGCTCAATGGCGGCGTGCTGCGCTCGGCCATGAAGAACGTCAGCCCCGTTCTTCCATCGGCTCTCGCGAACGCCGCCAAAGAGTGGGATCCAGCAGACGGCACCATGATCGCCAACCCAGATCCCACAGATGCCACCAACAGCGGTGTGACCCAGTCAGGGCTGATGAACTACGTGAACAAGTTCGGTTATGACGCAGGTTACAAAGGCAATGACCCGGTCAGCGAGCTTTATTACGCTGCACTGCTTTACTTGCGCGGCAAGGCGCCGCCTGCCGAGTACTCCGTCAACAACAACCCCACTGTTGCGGAAAAAGACGGGTTCCCCGTCATCACGGGCACCGATTTGCTGGCTGGTGGAGCCCGCGACCCCTTGATCAACTCCTGCCAGAAGAATTTCATTCTGGGCATTGGTGACATCAACACCCACTGCGACGGCAACCTGCCTGGCTCCACCAAAAACAATACTGGTACCTGTGGCTCATCCATCCCCACTGACAATATAAACGTGCAAACGCTCTGGAGTAGCGTTGTAGCCTTGGAACCAGGCCTCACCGACACGAACTGGGTAGGCGGCTCCACCTATGGCACGCCGTACATGGCCGGTCTGGCCTATTGGGCCAACACCAACGACATCCGCCCAGATGCGACGACCACCGATCCCAATAGCCGTGGCAAACAAACCGTTGCCACTTACTGGGTGGACGTGCTGGAAAACATGAACGGACAATCAACAGTCCTCGCTGCCAGCAAGGTCAAAAGCCAATACTGGCTGGCCACAAAGTATGGCGGCTTCAGGCAAGATCTGGCCACCAGCAACAACCCCAACACCAACATAGCCTCTTGGGACGCAAAAAATCGCGGCATTCCTGACACCTGGTTTGCCGGCAGCACACCTGGAACCATGAAGGCCGGCCTTGCCGCTGCCTTTTCCGACATCGCCAGCCGGGCAGGCACCACATCGGCCTCCAGCGCGGCTGTCACCTCCAACCGTCAAACCTCCAGCAGCCAGAATTTGTATGCTGGCTACATTCCCCGAGGATGGATGGGCACCGTCAGCGCCTGCTCACCGACGAAAACTGCAACCGAGTGCGCCACTGCGCCAACATGGGAGGCTTCGCGCTGGTTCAAGACTACGATACCCACCTGGGTGGACACGCCTCTGTTGCCCACAACCCGAAAGATTTTCACATCCTCACCCGATACGCCATTTACCTCCATGCCTTTGCAATGGGCAAGCCTCAATGCAGCCCAAAAACTCATTCTGAACGACGCCGATAACCAGGGCGCCGCACGCGTCAGCTATTACCGTGGCGACCGAACCAATGAAAATGGTTTGTTCCGTAAAAGAGAAGACACCTTGCTGGGAGACATTGTCAATTCAGGCATTACCTATCTCTCGGGTCCAGGCCCCCTCTATTCAGGCCCCAATTTTCCAGGTCATGCAGCCTACCGAACAAGCAACGAGACGCGTCCTGCGGTTGTTTATGTCGGAGCCAATGATGGGATGCTGCACGCCTTCTCAGGCACCAATGGCCAAGAGCTGTTTGGCTATGTTCCGGGTCCCGTCTTTGCCAACCTGCCAGCGCTCACAGTGCTGAATTTTGCGCACAAATTCTTTGTCGATAGCACTCCCATGGTCGGCGACATCCAGAAATCGGACTCAACCTGGGGAACCGTGCTGGTCGGCGGCTTGGGCGCTGGCGGCAAGGGCTACTACGGGCTCGACATCACCAGCCAAAGCACCTTTGCCACCGCCACTGAAAGCACCTTGAGCACCACTCTCCCCCTGTGGGCATTCACTGCAACGCAAGATGACGACCTGGGATTCACCTTCAACGAAGCTGCCCTGGACCCGGTGTATGGCTCCAATGTGCAAATTGCGAAGGTAGCCGACAGCACGACCGCTTCAGGAGCCTGGCGTGTGATCGTGGGCAACGGCTTTGGCTCCACCGCAGGTCGCGCCGCGCTGTTCATGCTCGACGCCACCACAGGCATCACCTCCACCAAACTGATGGCAGACAACGCTGGCCCCAGCAACGGGCTGGCAGCGCCCAGACCCGTCGATACCGACAAAGATGGCTTGATCGACACGGTGTACGCTGGAGATATGCTGGGCAACATGCACAAGTTCCAGTTCTCCAAGTTGGTTGGCAGCAACTACGTTCTGGCCGCATCCGGCTCTACTGATGGTGCATGGCGCTACATTGGAAAGATTTTTTCGACGGGCGAGCCCATCACCACCGCCCCATCGGTGGTGCCTGCATGCGATGGCAATGGCTGGGATGTGCTCTTTGGCACAGGAAAACTCAATGAAGATGCCGATTACTCAAGTACGGCAGCCAGAGGTTTCTACGCGGTGGTGGACAACAATCCATCTTCTTCTTTGACAGTCGCTGCCAGCAGCATCGCCACGATCACCCCTACCGCGTCAACGTCGGGAACTACCACGACGAGAAGTTGGACAGCACCCAACCTGACGGGGAAACAAGGATGGAAAATGGCGTTCACAGACGGCGAGCGCGTCCTGTCCAACTCGACTCTTCCCCCCGACACGGGAACCGTGCTGTTCTCGACCACCAAACCCACAGGCGATATTTGCACACCCGGCAACACGGGGTACATCATGGCAGTGAATCTTTGCACAGGCAAAATCGGGGATATGGTTGTCAATGGCACCTTGGTGGGCGGTGTGAGCCTGAATTCAACTGGCGTGATCAAGGTGAGCAACACCTACACCGACTCCGCAGGTAAAGAAAAAATACTTTGCAATCAGGATGACTGCAAAGACCCGAGCGGTCCATCCTTGCTCCCCAAAATCCCACCCAGGGGGCGCTACTCTTGGCGTGAACTTCTGTCGAAATGAAAAAAATGACTTACACCCCTACAAGACAGCGTGGATTCACACTGATTGAGTTGATGATCACGGTGGCGATCATCAGCATTCTGGCGGCTATTGCCCTGCCAAACTACAGCTCTTACATCATGCGAAGCCACAGAGCTGATGCCAAAAACACCCTACTCGCTGTTGCGCAGCGGCTGGAGCAAAACTACACATTGGCAGGCACTTATGCGGCGACCACAGCGGGGGCTGCCATTAACAATGCGTCCATCACGGCCTGGGGCTTGAACCAGACGCCACTCAGCGGGGCGGCGCGCTACAACATCACCTTCGTGACAGGCCAGCCAACGGCCACCACGTTCACACTGCAGGCCGCACCGACCGGGGCGCAGGCCAGCGACACCTGTGGCACCATGACACTGGACAACCGCAACCTCAAAGGCGCAGCCGGCCAGAACAACCGCCATCAAACGACCCGCGACTGCTGGGACCGTTGAAGTGCAGGCTTCACCAACATTTTTTCTGTTGGCGACCGCTCAAGCCAGGTCAGCCTTGAACCTGAGTCCACCCAACCCACGGGTGGGCTGCATCCTTGTCTCTGCGCAAGGAGATGTGCTCGGCCAAGGCCACACCCAGTACACGGGTGGTCCACACGCCGAAGTCATGGCCCTGCGCGCCGCACGCGAAGCGGGCCATGACGTTCGCGGCGCCACCGCCTACGTCACGCTCGAACCCTGCTCCCACTTTGGGCGCACACCACCGTGCTGCAATGCACTGATTGAAGCAGACATTGCCAGGGTAATCGTGGCCCAGCAAGATCCCAATCCGCTGGTGGCCGGTCAGGGCATTACGCGGCTGCGGGCGGCAGGCATTGATGTGAGCGTACTCAACCCGGATGAGCCAGCAGCCATCGCCACCCGGGAGCTGAACATCGGTTTTTTCAGCCGCATGATTCGCAAAACACCTTGGGTACGGCTGAAAATCGCCGCCTCGCTGGACGGCGCCACCGCCCTGCCCAACGGCGTCAGCCAGTGGATCACCAGCCCCGAAGCCCGCGCCGACGGCCATGCCTGGCGCGCCCGCGCCTGCGCCGTGCTGACCGGCATCGGCACCGTGCTAGCGGACGACCCAAAGCTCGACGTGCGCCTGATCGACACGCCGCGCCAGCCGCAGCGCGTCATCGTCGATAGCCAGTTGCAGACGCCGCCGGACGCCGCCATTTTCAAATCCGGCGCGTTGGTCTGGATTTACAGCGCCGTTCGTGATCCGGCCAAAGAAGCCGCGCTGACGGCTCTGGGCGCCACCATCACCTGCTTGCCGGACAAGCAAGGCCAAGTCGATCTGGCCGCCATGCTCAAAGACCTGGGCCAGCGCGACATCAACGAGCTGCATGTCGAAGCAGGCAGCCGACTCAATGGCGCGCTGATCAGCGCCGGGCTGGTCGATGAATTCCTAGTCTATCTGGCGCCCAAGCTGCTCGGCCCTGGCCGGGGTATGGCCTCGTTCGGGCCGCTGCAAGCCTTGTCCGAAGCGGTCGAGCTGCAGTTCCAGTCCACCGAACAAGTCGGGCCAGACCTGCGCATCCTCGCCCGCGCCGCCGGGCGCGACCAGTTTTAACCACGCCGCCGGGCCGCCGTTGACGGCTGGCGCGGGCGCTGTTTTCCGGCCATCGTTGCCCACTGCGCCACTCCGGCGGTTTTCCCTGCGAAAATAGCCCCATGTTTACTGGAATCATCACCGGCATGGGACGCATCGTTGCCATCCATAGCCTGGGCAGCTCTTCACATCATGGCAAACGACTCACCATTCAAGCGCCGCCGGGTTATCTCGACGATGTGGGCCTGGGCGACAGCATCGCGCACAACGGCGCCTGCATGACGATCACCTCACTAGAGCCGGCGAGCCACCAGTTCACCATCGACATCTCCGCCGAATCGCTGGACAAGACCTGCGGCCTAGACCAAATCGGCATCATCAACCTCGAAAAAGCCCTGCGCGCCAACGACCGGCTCGGCGGCCACATGGTTTCCGGCCATGTTGATGGCATTGGCCGCGTCACGCACTTTGCCCAAATCGGCGAGAGCTGGGCGCTGCGCATTCTGGCGCCGCGCGAGATGGGCAAATACCTCGCCTACAAAGGCTCCATCACCGTCAACGGCGTGAGCCTGACCGTCAACCGCGTCGCCGACCTAGGCGGCGAGACACCCGGCTGCGAAGTCAGCATCAACCTGATTCCGCACACGGTTCACAATACCGCCCTTGGCCAGCTCGCCGCAGGCAGCCAGGTCAACCTCGAAATCGACCTGATTGCCCGCTACGTCGAGCGCATGCTGCAAGACAACTCCACCCAACCCGCCACGCTCTGATGACCACCTTGATTTCCCCCGTTGAAGATATCGTTGCCGACATGCGCGCTGGCCGCATGGTCATCCTCGTCGATGAAGAAGACCGCGAAAACGAAGGCGACCTCGTCCTCGCCGCCGATCACGTCACGCCCGAAGCCATCAATTTCATGGCCAAATTTGGCCGGGGTTTGATCTGCCTGACGCTGACACGCGAACGCTGCGAATTGCTGAACCTGCCACCGATGGTCGAGCGCAACGGCGCCCAGTATTCCACCGCCTTCACCGCCTCGATTGAAGCCGCCGAAGGCGTAACCACCGGCATTTCCGCCGCTGACCGCTCGCGCACCGTGCAGGCCGCCGTGGCCGCCAACGCCCAGGCCAGCGACCTGGTGCAGCCCGGCCATATCTTCCCGCTGCAAGCTGTCGATGGCGGCGTGTTGATGCGCGCCGGTCACACCGAAGCGGGCTGCGATCTGGCCGCGATGGCGGGCTGCTCGCCGACCGCCGTGATCTGCGAGATCATGAACGACGACGGCACGATGGCGCGTCTGCCCGACCTGCAAGTGTTCGCCGCCGAACACGGCCTGAAAATCGGCACCATTGCCGATTTGATCGCGCACCGCAGCCGCAACGAGTCGCTGATTGAAAAAGTCGGCAGCCGCACGCTGCAAACCGCTTTTGGCGAATTCACCGCCCACGCTTTCAAGGATCAGACCAGCCACGGCCTGCATCTGGCGCTGGTCAAAGGCCAGTGGGCGCCCGACGAAGTCGTGACCGCTCGCGTCCACGAGCCGCTGTCGGTGCTCGATCTGCTGGAAACGGGCCGCGCCATGCATTCCTGGAGCCTGGATCAGAGCCTGCAATATATGGCGGATCAGGGCCGGGGCGTCGTCGTGCTGCTCAACTGCGGCGAAAGCGCCGCCCAGCTAATGGCCCAGTTTGAAGGCAAGGCCAGAGCCGCCCAAGCGCCCGAGCGTGGCCGCATGGACCTGCGCACTTATGGCGTCGGCGCGCAAATCCTGCGCGAATGCGGCGCGCACAAACTCAAACTGATGGGCAACCCGCGCCGCATGCCCAGCATGACCGGCTACGGCCTGGAAATCGTCGGCTACATCGACAAAAAATAATCCCCTTTTCTCAAGGAAAATCATCATGTTGCATGCAGAAAAAGGTCTGGCCGAAAAGCTCGACGGCAGTGAGCTTTCCATCGGCATCGTGCAGGCGCGCTTCAACGAAAGCGTGACCAACGCGCTGGCCCAAGCCTGCCTGAGCGAGCTGGCCGCGCTCGGCGTCAGCGCCGACAGCATCACGCACGTCGTGGTGCCCGGCGCGCTCGAAGTCGCCTGCGCGCTGCAAGCGATGGCCGAAAGCGAAGAGTACGACGCGCTGATCGCGTTGGGCTGCATCATTCGCGGCGAAACCTACCACTTTGAACTGGTGGCCAACGAAAGCGGCGCCGCCGTCACGCGCATCGGACTGGACTACCAGCTGCCGATTGCCAACGCCATTCTGACCGTCGAAAACATGGACCAAGCCATCGCCCGCCAGGAAGAAAAAGGCCGCGACGCCGCCCGCGTGGCCGTCGAAATGGCCAATTTGCTCGACGAACTGATGTAATTCCCAAGCCCTGCTTCCCCCCGAAATCCCGATTGACTTAAACAGGCGCTCTATGGCTGAACCCACTCTTAAACCCAAACGTCCCCCGCAAACCCGCACCGGCCTGACCGACACCGGCGTGAAAAAGGCGGCGGATAAATCAGCCCGCACCCGCGCCCGTGAATTTGCCCTGCAGGCGCTGTACCAGCACCTGGTGGCGCACAACGAGGCCAGCGCCATCGACTCCTTCACCCGCGATCTGGTCGGTTTTCACAAAGCCGACGCGGCCCATTACAACGCCCTGCTGCACGGCTGCATTGAAGCGGCCCAAACGCTGGACGCCGGTATCCTGCCACTGCTGGACCGCAAGATGAGCGAGATTTCGCCCGTCGAGCACGCCGTGCTGTGGATTGGCGCTTATGAGTTCACGCACTGCCCGGACGTGCCTTACCGCGTCGTCATCAACGAGTGCATCGAGCTGGCCAAAGCCTTCGGCGGCACCGACGGGCACAAATACGTCAACGGCGTGCTGCACCAGATGGCGCCCTCGCTGCGCGCCTCCGAAGTTGCTGCCGATCAGGCCCGCTAAACCGGCACGGCCTGCGGGCCGGGCAGCGGTTTTTTCGCAGAAAGTCTTGCCTTGAAAATCACCCAGCGGGCTCAGCGCATCGAGCCCTTTTATGTCATGGAAGTGGCCAAAGCCGCCAGCGCGCTGGCGCAGCAGGTGGCGCATACCGACGCGCCGATGATCTTTTTGAACATCGGCGAGCCCGACTTCACCGCGCCGCCGCTGGTGCAAGAAGCGGCCCACCGGGCGATTGCGGCGGGCAACACCCAGTACACCGCCGCCACCGGCCTGCCCGCGCTGCGCGAGCGCATCAGCGATTGGTACGCCAGCCGCTTCAACGCACAGGTCGCGCCCGGACGCATCGTCATCACCGCTGGCGCGTCCGCCGCGCTGCAGCTGGCCTGCCTGGCGCTGGTGGAAGCGGGCGACGACATCCTGATGCCCGACCCCAGCTACCCGTGCAACCGCCATTTCGTCAGCGCCGCCGAAGGCCGCTCGGTGCTCATTCCGGCCAGCGCCGAAGAGCGTTTTCAACTCAGCCTTGAAAAAGTTAAAGCTGCCTGGACGGACAAAACACGCGGCGTGTTGCTGGCCTCGCCGTCGAACCCGACCGGCACCTCGATAGCGCCCGACGAGCTGCGGCGCATCCACGAATTTGTCCACAGCCGGGGCGGCATCACGCTGATTGACGAGATTTACCTTGGCCTGAGCTACGACGAAAACTTCGGCCATTCCGCACTGGCCATGCCGGGCGAGTTGGGCCAGAGCGTCATCAGCATCAACAGTTTTAGCAAATATTTCAGCATGACCGGCTGGCGTCTGGGCTGGCTCGTCGTGCCGGAGGCGCTGGCGCCGGTCATCGAGCGCATTGCGCAAAACCTGTTCATCTGCCCCAGCACCATCGCGCAACACGCCGCGCTCGCCTGCTTCGAGCCGGACAGCCTGCTCGAATACGAACGCCGCCGCGCCGAATTCAAAGCCCGGCGCGATTACTTCATTCCCGAACTCAACCGGCTCGGTTTAACCGCGCCGGTGCTGCCGGACGGCGCTTTTTACGCCTACGCCGACTGCACAGCAGCAGCCGCCAAACTGGGTGTGAGCGGCAGCTGGGACTTTGCCTTTGAATTGATGCAGCGCGCCCATCTGGCGGTCACGCCGGGGCGCGATTTCGGCCACGCGGCGCCAGAGCAGTTTGTGCGCTTTTCGACGGCCAACTCGATGGCGCAGCTCCAGGAAGCCGTGGCGCGGCTGGAGTCAGTCCTTGGCTGATACGCAAACCCCAGGCGTTGACAACGTGCCCAGCGCCAACCCAGCCGCGACTGCAAACGCACCCGCCGCCGGGCCTCAAGGCGACGCAAGCTCCTCGGAAGGCAAAATTTTTCAGTGGCCGGTGCGCGTCTATTGGGAAGACACAGACGCGGGCGGGATTGTTTTTTACGCCAATTACCTGAAATTTTTTGAACGTGCGCGCACCGAATGGCTGCGCTCGCTGGGCCTTGCGCAGCAGCGTCTGAAGGACGAGACTGGCGGCATGTTTGTTGTCACCGATGCGCAGATTCGTTACCATCGCGCTGCCCGCCTCGATGATGAGCTGAGCGTCACGGCCAGCGTCCTCAAGAGTGGCCGGGCCTCGCTGGTGCTTGCGCAGCAAGCCTGGCTAAAACCCGCCGCAGCGGGCGATGCCCTAGCGGTGTTGCTCTGCGAAGGCAGCATCCGCATTGGCTGGGTGCAGGGCGAAAGCCTGCAGCCCGCGCGCATTCCGGCCCTGATTCTTGACCGCCTGACAACCCGTTAAACAAAGATTTTCTATGAACCAAGACCTTTCCATCGTCACGCTTTTGCTCCATGCCAGCTGGGTGGTCCAGCTGGTGGTGGCGCTGCTGGTGGGCGTGTCCATTGCCAGCTGGGCGGCGATTTTTCGCAAAATCGTCGCGCTCAAGCAGGCGCAGCAGCTCAATGATGAATTTGACCGGGTCTTCTGGTCTGGCACCAGCCTGAAAGATCTGTTTGCCGGTGCCGCGCAAAACGCCAAGACCTCGGGCGCGATGGAGCGCATTTTTGCCAGCGGCATGCGCGAATCCCAAAAACTGCGCGAGCGCCATATCACCGACGCCGGCACGCTGATGGACGGCGCGCGCCGCGCCATGCGCGCCAGTTACCAGCGCGAGATGGACGCAATTGAAGCCAACCTGTCGTTTCTGGCCACCGTCGGCTCGGTCTCGCCTTACGTCGGTCTGTTCGGCACGGTCTGGGGCATCATGCATGCCTTTACCGGGCTGGCGGCGCTGGAGCAAGTGACGCTGGCCACCGTCGCGCCCGGCATTGCCGAAGCGCTGGTGGCCACGGCCATCGGCCTGTTTGCGGCGATTCCGGCGGTGGTGGCTTACAACCGCTTTGCCCACGACATTGACCGCATCGCCACCCGGCTGGAGACTTTCATTGAAGAGTTCTCCAATATCCTGCAGCGCAACCTGGGCTCGCAGTCGCCCTCCGGGCATTAAGCCGGCCCGCAGCCAAGGAGCGATATGCCAGCAGTTACCTCACGCGGCCGGGGCCGCCGCACCATCAGCGAAATCAACATGGTGCCCTTCATCGATGTCATGCTGGTGCTGCTCATCATTTTCATGGTGACGGCGCCCTTGATTACGCCGAGCATGATTGCCGTGCCCAGCGTCGGCAAGGCCAAGGTGCCCAAGCAGCCCGCCAACCCGCTCTTGATTCAAATCCGCAAGGATGAAACCATCGAGATCAAACGCAGCGCCAAGGCCACCGCCACGCCCAGCAGCACCCACAACATTGCCGCCGACATTGTGAAGCTGGAGCCGCTGGTCCAGGCCAAGGGCGACGAGGCGGTGCCGGTCGTCATCAGCGCCGACAAGTCGATCCAGTACGAAACTGTCGTCAAGGTCATGGGCGCGCTGCAGGAAGCGGGCGTCGCGCGCGTCGGCCTGTCGGTGCAGACGGGCAAATAAGCCGCCGCTGACGCAGGCTTTTTCTTATTTCCACCATGCACCGCGCCGCCATAGAACGCCTCGAATTTGCCCCACCGCCGGACAAACGCTCGCTGGGCGCTTTGGCGCTGGCGCTGTTTGTTCACCTGCTGCTGATTGCCGCCCTGACTTGGGGCGTCCACTGGAAGCACACCGAGGAAGCAGCTTCCTTTGAGGCAGAACTCTGGAGCGCCAGCGCGCAGCAGGCCGCGCCGCGCCCCGCGCTGCCGCAAGCTGTCGCCGAACCCGAGAATCGTCCCGAGCCGACCCCGCCAGCGCCAGCGCCAACGTCCGTGCCGCACCCGATCCCGGTCCCGGTTCCGCACCCCGTGAAGGCGCCGCAAGCCAGACCGGCCACGCCAGTACACGAGGCGGACATCGCGCTGGAAAAAGAAAAAGAGAAAAAACGCCAGCAGCTCGCGCAAAAAGCGGCAGAACAAGAGCAGGCGAAAAAGCTGCGGGAAAAACAGCAGGTCGAATTGCAGGCCCAACAGGACAAAGAGCGCCAGAAGAAAAAAGAGCAAGACCTGAAAAACCAGCAGGCGCTGGCCCCGCGCAAAGCAGCTGAAAAAGCCGAACAGGTCGAAAAAGCCGCCGAGCAAAAGCGCCAGGCCAAGGAACAGGAACAAGAAAAACTCGCGGCCGACAAGCGCCATCAGGATGGCGTCAACCGCCTCTTGGGCCTGGCTGCCGGTTCCGGCTCAGGCTCCGCCCCCAAAGGCCCGTCAGCAGGCTATCCCGGCAAGGTCAGGGCCAAAGTCCTGCCCAATGTGGTATTTACCGATGAAATCACCGGCAACCCCAAAGCCGAGGTAGAAGTCAGAACCACCGCCGACGGCACCATCATGAGCCAGCGAGTTATCAATTCCAGCGGCAACCAAGCTTGGAATGACGCAGTTATCAAGGCTCTCATCCGCACCGGCTCGCTGCCGCGCGATGTCGATGGCCGGGTGCCGACGCCGATGATTATCGTTTTCCAGCCCCGGAACTGAGCGCACCCAGTCGGTGGCTCAGTCGGGCGTCCAGCACAGATTCAGGCCGGACTCGCCCCGGTGCCAGCACGGACTGGCCACCTCGCGGCTGCGTTGCGGAACCCCCGTCAGGCTGATCTGCGCTGCGATAGTTTCCAGGCTGACCACGCCCTGTTTGTCGAGCTGCAGCCGCAGCACCCAGCCACGGCGCTGATTATCGTTATCGCTTTCTTCCATCACAAAATTGCCGACGCTGTAGATGACGGGCTTGCCTTGGTAATGCTCAATCTCCTGCGTCACATGCGGATGGCCGCCAATCACCGCATCGGCGCCCGCATCGACCATCAGG
>Ga0302215_10001658_pt1 | contig 15699 bp, 13 predicted proteins | sample II_Fen_N3_1_FD_194580 | JGI IMG/M metagenome (GOLD analysis project Ga0302215, IMG submission 194580) | Peat permafrost microbial communities from Stordalen Mire near Abisko, Sweden - II_Fen_N3_1 | ecosystem: Environmental > Terrestrial > Soil > Wetlands > Permafrost | place: Sweden: Abisko...
ATGCCTTAAAACCCTGACTACCTTCACTCATAGATATCACTAAATACTATTTTTTGACTACTAACTAACTAACTAACTAACTAACTAACTAACTAACTAACTAACTAACTAACTAACTACTTACTAATAACTAATAACTAATAACTACAAACTACCTACTAATAACTACAAACTACCTACTAATAACTACTTACTACTAACTAGAAACTACCTACTATTAAGTCATTCCTCTTCCTGCCAGCTTAAACCAACTCCAGGCAACGATAGCAACAAAAATAAAAGCCATATACCAGGTAAAATATTTCTTTTGTGTATTGGTCACTTTACTTATGCCAAAGGCAGCAAATACCAACAAAAAAGGCAATGCCGGCTGATGGAAACGTTCCGACTGTGCGAATGAACTCATGGCTATTACCAATAAATAACCGATAGTAAATGACCCTATAGTTATATATTCCCGCCATTTCTCTTCTTTTATTATCCAAAACAACGCAAAAACAACAAAAAAAGCCAGTATATTTTTCACATAATTACCCCCGTTAATAATTTTCTGGTTTTCCTGTCCCGGAGTTTCTATGATGGTGGGGAAAGGAATAACAAAAATAATGGGAGCAAAAACCGCACCACTGGCATATTTCGCAAATTTATTTCCATTATCTCGTATAGATCTCCATTCCATTGAGGTACGTTGGTTAGCCTCACGAGCCTTCCATACCTCTTCAACTTCACTACTTAGCCGACTTCCCACGAAATAACCGACCGTTAGCAATACCCAAACAATCAATATCATTCGCTTCCCCAGACCCAATACCTTGGTGGAGGTGAACAGTAAGGTAGTAAGGAGAGCAAAAATAGCAGTGGCACCCAGTACCGTTCGAAAAAAGAAAAGGGAACCGGCTAAAGCAATAGGAGGAGCGATTTCTGCAAAATTGAAGTTTTTATTCCGAAACATCCAGTCCGAACGCTCCATAAAAGCAACCGTAAGAAACACCATCTCAGCTTCTTTTAGATGCAAACCAGAATACAAAATTAAATTGGGCATCAACATGCAAAATATAGCCGCCATACGTCCCACCTCTTCCCCAAAATTGCGGACTGTAAATTTATAGATCAGTACACAAGTATAGGCACCATATAGTACTTTTAGCAACCGGGCAATAAAAATAGAATTAGCCGTAAACCAGTAGATAACGCCCAAATATAGAGCATATCCCATATCTGAAAACCGACCGTCCAATGAATCTATAAATGGTTTTAGACTCCCTTCATTTAGTAATGATGCCACCCAACAGCCGGACTCATGATAGCCAACTGCATCTGCTGCATCAAATTCAAAAGGCCTGCCGTTCATAGCAGTATAAAAGTAGTAACTAAAGATCACCCATACCAAACGAAGAATAAAGGCTGTTTGGAAGAGCTTTTTTGTGAACTTTTTTGTGGAGAACTGTCCCCATTGACGGGTAAATTGGTTGGCAAAATAAAAAAAAACGATCACCTCTACCAGCCCAAACACCCACCACATCATCGATAAGGCATTCTTAAAGAAAATCAGGTTACAAAACACCAATACGATTAGGTAAAGTGTGATGGCCTTGGACGTGAAGTATTTGGGGAAATAACTTAGCATTGATAGTTGATAGTTGATAGTTGATAGTGATAGTTATGCTTAGAACTATTTTTATAAACCAGATTATTTTAGAGTAAAAAAAATATCATCAAATAATGAAAAAACAAATAGCTTTTATCGGGTAATTCTGATCCCAAAATCGTATCTAATTAGAAGTATTTTTACTTGTTGCATTAAAAGTTGCGTAAAGATAATATTAAATTACTGAATCATATACAGCCTTAATCTCATTTGAAATCGTTTTCCAATTGAATTTTAAAGACTGCTCCTTATTATTTTGTTCAAATTCTTTTTGTAACTCTGTATCTCTAAATAATTCAATTATATTCCCAGCAAACAAATCAACATTACCAAACTCTGACAACAAACCATTCTTTGCATTACTCACTATCCACGGCACTCCTCCTACATTTGTACATACAATGGGTAAACCTACTGCCATCGCTTCGCAAAAAACAATACCCTGGGATTCTTCTTCAGTATGCAAGACAAATAATTCAGCATGAGTATAGAATTGCAACATTTCGTCATAGCCAATATTCGGATATACGGTTATATGATTCTCTAACCCTTTTTCTTTAATGCTGTGTTGCATTTGAATATAGTAATATGTATCGGAAAGTGCCCCCAGAATATTCAATTTCACAGTCGGATTTTCTTTTATGACTTTTGCCATCGCTTCAATCAATAATAAATGTCCTTTTCGTTTACTGATACTTCCTACCGAAAGCAATTGACAGGATCGAATTGTTCTCTTTAACTGAAAAAAATCATCGTTTATACCTTGTGGGATTACTTTACAAATCGGGCATCGCAAAAGTTTTCTTTCCTTTTTATACTGTTGTACGGCTTCAGCCACATAATGTGTATCCACAATAAATTGTGGACAAATAGATAAAAACAAGAATTCTGTAAAACTATGAGAGAGATACTTTATGAGATTTCTTATGGTTTTCCTTTTTCGCCAAGCATTTTGTTTTTCTTTATGAGCTAAGCCATGAATAGTAACAATTGTTTTAATTCCAAGCACTTTTAGAAATACATAAAGCACTAATGAAAATAAACTGGTGGTATGAATATGGCAAATATCAACTTGCAAGGAGCGAATGATTGAAACAATCTTCGGAATCCGAAATAGTGAAGTATAATTAGTCCCCGACCGAGCAGAAAACCGAAATACCTTTATACTCCCAAACTGCTCAACGTCATCATTCTTCAACTCGTTTCGAGGAACATCAATAACAATCACCTCGTTGGTCATAGATTGCATCCTTGCAAGACCATATACCGAAGCTTCTACCCCGCCTTGAATTATTTTAGAACTAATTGGAAAGGAACCAATTTGAATAATTTTCATTCACTATCACTTTTACGTAAATCTACAATTACAATGTATTAAAAAAATATAAATCTTCAAGTTACACTCCCAATAACTCTAATGATTTTATTGGCGCTCCGTATTTCTCCCAATAAAGTCGAGCTCCATTTTCTAACTTTATTCGATAGGCTTCATCATTTATAATCAAAAGAATCGCTTTCTTAATCTCTAGTTCATCATTCCTAACAAAATGTATATTCTCTCCATGTATAAGTGGATGTGGTAAATCATTTGATAGTGGTGTAGAAATTATCGCTTTACCCATAGCCAAATATTCTCCTAACTTCCAACCGTGGCAGTCCCAAAAAGCCGGTGTATTAAACACCAATACTGACTGCTTTATTCTATTAACATATTCTTTAATTGAAATAGTTCCTTCAAATACTAAGGGCTTAAAATCTGAGTTAACAATCGATCTTTTCGATACCGACAAACCTCCTTCAAAGCAAACGCTATCTATCGACTTACACGCACGTATAAAATTTGCACGTACTTTATTCACGCCTTCATCATTTTTATTCCACTCATCACTGTACCACAATGTGCTAAGATGAAAAATATAGGGTTGTGAAACATTTGTCAACTTTCCTTGGGCAAGATACTCTTTATAAGGTAATCTTAGCAAACATTGTCGTTTATATTTGCCGGAAAATTTTCGAACATCTGTAATCCTCCAAATTTTCTGCAGATTATTTATCAGGTAAAACATCGTTTGAAATAAGTTCCACAGTTGAATTCCAAATGATGGTGGAAGCGAAACTAACTTCGAATGAAACTCTACAGGCGTCTTCTCAAAATTTGCGTTTACACAACCATATACATCGCACCATTCATAATGAGATGGTTTTATTTTAAACGGATCATCATAATGTATTGAGTATTTTGTTGAGATATTCTCTTTTATAATTATAAAGTTGAAATTATCACCTCGATCTTTTAAATTTTCAAAGGGTTTTGAATTAAACTTTACATTATCAATGCCGAATTTATCGTACAATCCCTTAATATAGAATCCGGAATAACATACATTAGCTATTGGATCTATTAATATCTTACATTTCATTTACTCTTTTCTTAATTTGTGAACCCAATCTCATTAGTTCATTATATAACAATACAAGTTGTCTTGGTAATAATCTATAATACAATCTATATTTCAACTCATGTTGACCCCAATGAATCTGAGATAAAATTCCCTTGACTTCTTTTTTATTTTTTCCTTTTAGATAATAGGGTAAAAGACCATAAAGTGCCAATCGCTCATACAAACATACAAAGTCGGGATTATTATTTAATCCGCCATAATTAGTAAACAGCATGTTTTCCTGCGGTTTATACAACTTCTCTCCAATCGCTCTGTTGGCCAAGTCCACATCTTGATGATAATTCGCCAACGGTTTATTCAGAAAGGCAACCGGTTGCTTTGTAGCTACCCGTATCCAAAGATCAAAGTCTTCCCCTAATTTCAATCCGGGTTTAAACCCATGTTCTTCTTCAAATATACTTTTTTTCAGAATAGTAGCACCCGTCCACAGCGGCATGCAAAGCGTTTTGCTATAGACCTGACAGTAATTTATCAGTCCTCGATCAAAATCTTTCTCTACTCCTATTGGGGCTATTCGTTTCTTACCGTTTTTTACAATAAAATAGCTACTGCCATAAATACCGGCATTGGGGTAAGCCGCTATCAAACCGTTCATTTCCTCCAGATAAGTAGTCTCCCAACTATCATCAGCATCCAGAAAAGCAATATAGTCGTACTTTGCCAACTTTACGCCATTGTTCCGCGCAGTAGATACGCCCTGATTTCGTTGTTGAATGACCCTGATCTTTTTAAAATTTTCCGGGGCATCTACTGATAACTGATAACTGATAACTGATAACTGAACAAAGGGGTCATCTGTTGATCCATCATCCACCACAATTAACTCAAACTCTTGAAAAGTCTGAGAAAGTACCGACTGTATTGCTCTTTCAATATAGGCGGCTTTGTTGTAGAGGGGAATTATAACTGAAAACAAATTGATTGGGACTTTTAGAACTGTTTATATCGTTATTAAATGCAAATATACTATTAACTTCTAAATTAAATCGGTTATAGCATCGCATTATTTAGAGTTCGTTGAAAAAACTTTCATTTATACAATAAAATACAATTACTTTACATAATAGCGGCAAGAATAAAATGTCATATTTTAGGCATCAATTGCCGTCCCATTTATGGGACGGTATAAATTAGGATTCACCCGGCTAAAGCCAATCTCCAATATACATATCTATCCGCCACATAAATGGGACGGCAATTAATAAAACAGATTTTATTTTTGAATTATCTGCAAAAACAACAGGAAATATGAGACAATTTGATTTGGTATTTTCAACACGTAAAACTATTTTTCAACCACGAATTACACGAGTTTACACGAATGACAGCTATTCGTATTAGTGAAAATTTGTGTAATTCGCGGTTTACAACCTTTTTAACAGTTTCAAACGTCCGAATTAAAATATAAAAAGTGTCTTGCTACTTCTTTAATGTTGTACATTTTGCGGATAATCATTTTTTATTTTTAGCAGATCCTAGTTATTCTAAACCCAAGGTATACTACAAAAAGAGAATGCCTTTACTCACATTCTCCTTTCATTCAACTACAATCCGAATTGATGATTTAAACAATAACTGTACTTACCAACCGAGTCCAGGGTCCTGCCAATTCGGGATGTTTAGTATTATACCAACGGAAATAAATATAGAGGTATTTTGTTGAACTTCCCGAACCCAAGGCCAAGGTAAAAGTAGCCTTAGTGCTGATATCCCTGAAAAAACCTGCATCATCGGCTGATGTGGGAGGAGTTGTACCCACTAAATAGGTATACTGTATACAGTTGGCCATGTCGATAATGGATGCATGCGAACTCCCTTCGGCACGGCACTTGAAAGTTGCCGAACCACCACCCAATAACTGAATAGAAACATTAATCGTTTCCTGAATAAGTTGTACTGCCACGGAGCGTTTAGCTGATCCACTCTTGATATTAAAGGTTTTTAAATCTTCTACAGTTACATTTGCCGAAGCTGCAATACGATTGAGTAGATGTTTCGACTGATTGAGATCGTTGAATTCCGTCATCAGATCATGTAACTGAGCTACTACTAGTGGGGTCCGTGTTTTTTCTTTATCTGTGTACAAAGCATATAAAGGCTTCCAAAGATCAACAATTCCTGTCAATAACACTACTTCCGAATCGGTGACTGTAAAACGCACACTGTTTTTTGGTTCTCCTGAATTCAAATAATCTAATGCATTATTGACATACACATTAAATTCTGTAACTGTTTGTGGTACTCTTGAATTTGACTTATTATTTCTATTTTGCAGTTAATATTCGGTTCTTCCTAAACCCATCATTAGTCCGGCGAGAAACCGATGCAAATATAAATGATTGATTTCTAACACAAATCATCTAAAAACAGCTTTGTGATAAACGTACACAAAGTTGTGACAAGTGGTAAAGAAGCGGTGACAAACAGTACTAAAGCAGTGACGAACGGCAAATAACAAGAGTTAACAAACTACAAGACGAGATGGAGGAGATAGAAAACAGAAACTTGTATCTTGATTATTATTATTATTGGAGAAACTCATTTTTGCAGTGACAATAATAAACCCCTCGCTGAGTGTTTTTACACTCAGTTGAGAGTTGAATAAGCTAAGTACAAAGCTGAGCAGGTAGTATTTATTGGTTAGGTGTATATTTATGCCGAATATAAATATCCTATCTTCTATTTGATTATGGGACATTCTAGTTTTCCTGCTACTTATAACCAACTGATTTAAACATCTAGCGTATTGCCCTCCTACTCCACTTCTTTATTTTTATTAAACCATGAAGGATAGTTGGCATTAGCAATCAGCCATCCCTTAAAACCGCGTTTAAATGTTTTTCCAATAATTATATTTTAATCTACATCCTTCAGCTTAAAAGCAGTTGAATTTATATCCAAATCTTCTTTACTGATATAATTCATATTAATCAGATAAGACCTACGAGCGCGTACAAACTGATTGTACTTAGACAAATGCTTTTCGGCATCAGATATTTTATAGCGTAATTGAATTTTTTTTGGCTGGTTTTTGAGCATATAATAAAGAAAAATATAATTCCCGTCCGATTTTATAAGCATAATGTCTGTATAAACAACGCTAAATTTATCGAAGGTAACTACACCATCGTTATTTTGTGCGACTAACTTTAATCTATATTTCCTGTTGCGATGCAGTAGCTGCACCATATAAAACAAAAATAAAATTGAACTGGAGCTAAATACATGCCTGATTGACTTAAACAAATCTACTACAGTAGCCTGATATTCATCGTAAACATAAATGGTATAGAACCAGTTAATAAATCCGACAAGCATCGTAAAAGAACAAAACAAACCACTTATCAACGATAGCACTTTGACGTTTAGTTTAACTGGATAAAGGACATCTTGTGGTATAAGAAACAGACATAGGTAGATTGTGCCGACATAAATGAATCCGTAACCTGAGAGTTTGAGGACCTTGAGCTGATCCTGCCAGCGTGAGATACTATAAGGTTCAGCTTCGTACAAAAACAAGGTGATAACAACTACAGCAGCAAGCAAAATGTAAAGAAGTATCCGCTTTTCCTTTACTAAAGCAATAAATGAATGCATTTGCGTCTTAACAAATACATTCACAGCCCGAAAATTACTCATAAAACAACTAAAATATAAAACAGAACAGTTAACACTCTATATTATCGTTAAAATAATGCCACAAACATAAGGTTAATTCCGAATTTATCTCGTATTTTATTCTGAAATTCTTTACAGTAGTGCATCAATTTTGCATATAACCTGTATTTAGTCGCAATTTTCGGCATAAAAATGAGCAAATAAGCTTAAAATTTTGCAAAAACATCAGGTTATATCTCAAAATAAAGCATTTATACACCGACAGCAGTGCGGCCGACAAGAAAAGCCATACGGCTGAAGTAAAAGGCTAAGTGGCCGAACTGAAAAGCCATGCGACGGAAGTGAAAGCCACGTGGAAAAAGTGAAAAGCCACGCGGCTATTGCCAGTGCCACACATCAGAAGAGAAAAGCCATACGGAGAGAGGAAAAGGCCACGTGGCTATTGACGAGTGCTATATAGCCGAAGTGAAAGGCCAGGCGGCAAAAATGAAAAGCCGAGCGGCTATTATTAAGCGACCTGAGCAAGCATAACTTATTTTTAAGTTGAATTAACAGCCTTCAAATAAACTTGAGTAAGCTTTTCTGCTGAACCTTTCCAGTCGAATAACTTTAATCGTTCATTACCATTAGTAACTATTTCATCTCTTAGACTTGGAGACTCAAGTATATTAGTTATAGCATTATAAATACTACTTGTATCCTCAGGATCAAAATAGATTGCCGCATTAGCAGCTATCTCAGGAAAGCAAGATCTATTACTTAATGCAACAGGGCAGTGATTTCCCCAAGCTTCGAGAATCGGAATTCCAAATCCTTCAATCAACGAAGGAAAAACAAACACAAGAGCATTTACATAAAGGACTCTTAATGTTTGATCATCAAATTGTTTTGCAATAACCCTATCAAAAACCCCTAAACCAGTTAAAAAAATTTGTTCAACTTTAGTTAATACACTTCCGGTACATAGTAGCCTTAACCCCTTGTTATTTTTCAATATAGGAGTAATAGCCTCAATAAACCGATTAAAATTTTTATAGCCACCACGAGATCCAACATATAAAATATAATCCCCATAAGCATTATCTCCATGATTTGACTGTAGAGGTATAGAATATCCGTGATGAATCACAGTGACATTGCTTTCACAAATTTCAGGATAAAAATACAGCAAGTCATTTTTGGTATGTTGGCTAACAGCTACAATTTGGCTTGCCTTATTAAAAACCTCTTTTCTACTTTCCAACCACAACTTTGACCAATTGTCCGGATCATGCTCTGGAATCAAATCATGAACTGTTATTACGAAAGGAGTTTTCAAATAGGGTAAAAAATAGGCATCATCAAATGTAGAATGAAATAAATCATAATCTGAGTTAATCAATCTCTCTATTGAATTGTCAAAATTAATCCTTTTGATAATTCTCCGTTTAAACGGTATTGAAAAGTTAGCAAATGGATATTTAATAGTCGGCAATAAATCTTTTATATAAATATTTCTTGAATACTTGAGCGCTATCTCATATTCAACATCAGTATTAAGATGCCGAATTAGTTCAACATAACTACGGGATACACCTCCAATAATTTGCATAAATGCCTGATGATCATATAAAATTTTCATATACACAAATATCTAATTTATAGGACGGAGCCTTATTCTGTAACCATTGCATAAAGCTTATTTTTCCTTTGCACAATCTTATACTTTGGATTGGCCTCTAAAATAATTCTTGAAATCACATTTGGATCATCAGGTAAATGATAAGTACAGATAGATAATTTAGGAGCAAATTGCTTTAATGTATTCTTTGCTCCTAACAACATATTTCTTTCAAAGCCCTCAATATCTGATTTTATAAAATCAACTCTATCTAATTTATTTTCAAATACAAAATCATCAATAGTGGTTAATTCTATTTTCTCAGAATCAACTACATCATCAGTTATTTGGTAAATCAACGAGTTAACTAAACTAGTCGAAAAATATGAAATTCCTGATTTATCTGATAACCCTTTTTCAATTACAAAGATGTTTGAATTTAACTCTTTGGTTATTTGTAGATATTTTATATTTTCTTTACTTGGTTCAAATGCATAAACTATGGATCCTTTTCGTGAAGCATAAGCGCTAAAGTCTCCAATCCAGGCACCTGCATCGATAACTATATCATTTTTTTTTACAGTGACATCAATTTCTTTATTCTTATATCCATAGGCACCTTCAGGTAAATAATTATCTAACCTATCTATCAGTTCACTTTCATAGTTATCATCGTGATTACAATACACAAACAATGAATCCAAATAAACAAGGTACATTAATCCTCCTGTAGAATCATTCTTATAAAAGGGTAATTTTATGCCATAAAAATCCCAAATTGATTCTCTAAGAAATTTCCTTTTTAAAATAGTACCATTTCTCTTGAATTTTATTTCATTAGCTCTCTTTTTTCCTAAAAAGATCTTATTTGCTTTGTGGATAATTGCTCCTAGCGGAGATTCAATCTTTAATGTTAATTTTTGAATTATCATTATTACGTTTTTATAAATGAATATATTTGAAATTTCAACAAACGATATCTTTTAATTTATTATCTAATCTTTGAAAAAAACTATATATAACTTCGGGGGCTTCATTTGTTAATCTATTTTGGTTACTAAATTCTCTATATAATTTAGGACTTTTATGTAATACGTCTATTTCATTTAATACGTGTTCATTATTTCCATTTAATGTAAGAAAGAAGATTGCATCTTGATTGAGAATTTCTGATTCCGGCTTATTCTCTGAGCCCCAGTAAATAGGAATACAACCACTAGTTATTGCATCAAATATTTTTTCGGTTACATATCCCATACTATTTGAATTCTCCGGACAAAGATTAAATTTAAATTGTTTCAAATAGCTCAATTTATTGTCTGCAAATTTTTCTTTAAGTTCATTATCGTTATGTCGAAATTTGCCAGGGCAAGATATTCTATCTATTTGTTCAATCTGATTTAGAAAATATGCTCGATCTCCAAAATAATCCTCTCTACAAATAAAAGCACCAAATTTATTTTGACTATCCATTTTAGAATTTGTTTGATTGAGCTTTTTACACTTTTGACGTATGATCTCATAAGTATCGGTTGGATCAAACATCGTCATCAGCCAATATGGAAAGCGTAAGTACTTTTTATTGTTAATATAATCAAATCCTAAAGATAAATCTATTCTCTTGTCAAAAATCAACAAATCCTCATATTTATGCCAAGGTGACAATTTTACATGTACATTTTCAATTGTATAAAATAGTTTAAAATCACTTCTATTGATTTTTATTGCAAGTTTATCTCCATTTACACCAAAAATGCTCAAAGTCCTTTTGTCCAAATAATTCCTGGACAATATAAATTTTGCTAGCCAATGATCTTCAATAGAATAATTATTCATCAAACCATAATTATTTAAATCATGCATTTGATAATTATATATCTTCACAGGACTTCTTGTTGATATCTTAGATTGAATATAGTATCTTTTGAATATTCTATAATAATCTAAAGCACCTTTATTAAAATCACCTATTAACATTTTTATTCACAATGTTTTATTTACAATAACTGCAGTTTAAATTCCAAATTCCCTGTAGAGTTTTTTTCTCCACTTCTCCACTTTAAACAAACAACGCTCTAAAACCCAAACAAATTTATAAATGACCTGATATTTTTTTAGTCGCTCAATTTGATTTACACCAAAATAATATTTATCATAGTCCTGTAGGATAGGAGCCGGAACTAATTCTTCTAATACTCTTCGACGTTCTAATTTTTCGAGAGCTCTATTTGTATTACTTATGCCTGTGCTATCAAAACAGGAAACTATTATGTCTGAAAATAAAACATTAGATTCATTCATTCCTGCAACAATTAGATACCATTTCCAATCAGATACAATTTCCAAATTTTCATCGTAGTAACCATATATGTCAAAAAGATCACGTCGAATAAATGACGATGTATGTGGTAAGGTACCTCCATAAAATGTAACAAGACTACAAGATTTTAGATTCTTATTATAACGGAGTTTTCCTTTAAGAGTAATGCTTGCAACAGAGCCAACATAAATATCACATCGATTCTGCAATAGTATTAACATACTATTGATTGCATCTTTACTGTACAAAAAATCACCCGAATTTAAAAACTGGACGTATTCTCCTTTGGCCATCCGGATACCTTTATTCATTGCATTATAAATTCCTGAGTCATATTCCGAAATCCAGGAAAAGTGTTCTAACGAAGAATTCTCATACTGTTTTATTAGTTCAACGCTTCCATCAGTTGAATTTCCATCTACAACGATATATTCAAAATCCATGGAGGTTTGGTTGAAAACACTTTCCATTGTTTTACGCAAACCAACGAGGTTGTCCCTATTTATGGTTATAATACTTAGTTTCATATTTATCATTAGAAGTGATAAAATTATTTTTTAAATTCAATTTTCGAAACGACAGAAGCACAAATAGAAATTATTATTACAAACAAAACCAATTTTAAAGGAGCAAGTAAATGAAACCAAACACATAGTCCAACAAATAATAATAGTATACATCCAATACTATATTTTCTATTATTAGCTATCAGCTTATTCCTAAAAAAAATTAATGTAGCTAGATAATAAAATAAAACGCTCAGACACAAATAGAGTATAACATTGAGTATACGTACAAAAATAGCAAAAGTAGTTGTTTGTATTACACCATTCAAATGGAGCTGTTTTGACATTAAATTGCTTTCCATATTTGCATGCATCCGACTAATATCAGAAACTTCTTTCTCTTTATTAAGTTGATTGAATGTAACACATTTCTGGCAACTCAATTTATTGATTTTTGTAAGTAAACTATCTAATTGAGCCAATGTAAAAATTTTTTTAAAGGTATAACGATGAAACATAACTACTACAACTCCATCTCTATTCTTATTATGCTCCAATACTGAAAGCAAAGTACCAAAATCTTCTATGGTTTCGGGGTAATAACTAATTCGGGAATTTGTCCACGATTGACCAATACACAATGCAGAAGATATGGAGTTAAAACCTAACTTTTGCATTACTTTGAGAGTATTACTATCATATGCATTCCAGGGAGGAATAAATGTTGTAGTAATCTTACTTTCAAATATTGAATCCAAAATATTTTTGCCTTTCGACATTCTTCTGTACTGTTCCTCTATTGTCAATGCACCAAACTCGCCATTTGCTTGTTTTGTATGATTCAGTCCGTGAAGAGCTACTTCCACAAATCCACATTGTACTGAGACTTTCAATTTCGAAAGAAAGGAATAATTAGGCTGTAAGTTTATATCTTCGTTATTATTACAGGGTATTACACCTAACACCAATGGAATATGATGTTTGTGAAACATGCGCACAACATTTTCATTCAATAAATCATTTCGTAACGTAAAATCATCGTACCTGAAAACAATTTTTAGTTGATTGGCATAAAGAGCACTTCCAAAAATATAAAATAAGAAAAAGGAGGCTACAACTATTTTTCGCATAATTTCAAATTTTATTTAGAGTATTTCTCTATTAAAGTATCTATGTCAAAAAAATACTTCTCAATATCGGTCAACTCATTTTCTTCAAAATTCCACCATTGAATATTAAGTAGTTTTGAAATTTGGATTTCAGTAAATCTATATTTAATTATTTTGGCAGGAACACCTGCAACAATGGCGTAAGGAGGTACATCTTTGGTTACAACTGCTCCGGCTCCTATTACTGCTCCATCACCAATAGTCACACCATCTATTACAATAACATTAGCTCCTATAAATACATCATTACCAATCATCGTTTTTTTAGATTCTTGGATTTTATTTTCAAAAACTAAACTTATACCATTTTGTTTAGCTGTTGAATAAAACATGGGGGAAGTACTTATTCCATTAGTTGGATGAATGCCTAAACCGCAACAAAAATTTGGACCGATGGAACAGAATTTACCTATTTCTGTATTTGTTATATTGCTGTTTAATGATATATAGGAATAATCGCCAATCGTTACTTTGAAAAAATTGAACGGAGCAATATATTTAACCTTATCATTCATATTACATTTCGCTTTATGAGATTTCACCATTGAATATCCAGTTGTCTTCCCTTTTAATATAACTGGGTAATCGAGGAACAAGCCAAATAACTTCTGAAAATGAGATTTAATCGATTGGTTCATTATTTATTTCAGTTTTAAAATTATCTTAAATAATGGTTTAATCCATTCTGGGGTAATTTTTATAACAAAACTACGAACAAGATAAGACCGTCCCTGATAAAATCGAACGATTATTTTTTTTGCTTTCCTTAATTCAACAAAAGGAATTGCTTCTACTTTTATTTGATTAGCAAGATGTTCTATATCAAATTTTGTCATGGGAGAGCAATTAGTTGCCGTTTCATCGAAACCAATATTATTTGTCAGAGACTGACAAGGATATATCGTAAACCCGTTAAGCATAACTAAAACAGCATGCCACTTTATAAACCAGGTCTTTAGCTCACCATCAACATTAGCCTTGAGTTGCTTCTGTAAATACTTCCCCCCGAATTTATTGAATTTATTCCATTGTTTCTGTTCTTCAAAATATAAATATAAGAAATTAGCATCATCATTGAAATTTACCCAAGCTCTTTGCCACGTAGCCCAACCACCACCAGGATAAGGCACATTAAAAAAAAATGTTTCAGGTAATGTTCCTTTATGAGGATACATATATGCGGACACATGCATCACTTTTTCATTCCCTTGATAAAAAGTAAGAACATCATTCATATACTTTAGAAATCCTGTTGAAGTGACAATATCATCCTCCAATACAATGATTCTTCCATATTTATTGACGATCTCTGTCACGCCTTCAATTATTGAATCAGCTAATCCCTTGTTTTGGTCTGATTCAATAATATGTACCTGCTTACACCATTGTCGTTGCCTTGTCACCTGTCGAACTTTTACTATCTCTGTCAGCTGTTCAGCTGTTGCACTTTTCTTAGGACCATCACAATAGATGTATAAATTGCTCTCAGATGCCAAATCATTTTCCATCAAGGCTACGAGTGTCTGTTCTAAATGATGTGGTCGGTTGTAAGCAAATACGACTATAGGAGAGAGTTGATACATAATTCTAGTTTTGTTTTGGTAAAATCAGTTTTTCTCCCATTAGATATTGAATCTCCATTTTGTAATCACAATCAATATTGGCAGCCGGCGTAAAAGTAATTTCACCAAAAAAAGGGATTCCATCTATTTCATAAAAATCCACTCTTGCATAAGGGAATGATTCTATCAATACTACTGCATATTCAATCATTTTATCTAGACTTATAGGCCTAGGTACAATTTCATTTTCTGAGATGCTGTTTTTTGCATAATCCAGCAACTCCCAATTCAATGAATAATTCGCAAAAGACACCTGATGTTTTTCATTATCTCGGTTTGAAAGCACATCAAAAAATTGTGGTATTCCATTAAAACAATGCAGTTTATAATCTATTAAAGAACTATTATTTGCTAAAAACGGTAAGAATTTCTCACAAAAAATAATTGGTTTTATTTTTGAATAATGTTTTTCGTTAAATAATTTACCATAGTCTATAGTCAACCAATAAGCCAGATTTTTCTTTGCTTGCTCAAAATCTAATTTTGATTTATCGGCACAAACAATATTGCACCCTGAGCCATGATTACATTTTAACACAAATTGATTTGGCAAACTTTCAAAGTTGATCTCTTCAGGAGTTGACCATACGCCCAATAACGGAACTAATAAAAAATCTAACCCTTTGCTTCTAACATAATCACGTACTTTCAATTTATCGGCACATTCTGATTTAATATCCGGTTGCCAGTTTCGGTTCAACCACAATAACTTTTCACTCCATGTTTTAGGATTCTTCAAATTAGGACGTTCACC
>Ga0302215_10001659_pt1 | contig 15698 bp, 9 predicted proteins | sample II_Fen_N3_1_FD_194580 | JGI IMG/M metagenome (GOLD analysis project Ga0302215, IMG submission 194580) | Peat permafrost microbial communities from Stordalen Mire near Abisko, Sweden - II_Fen_N3_1 | ecosystem: Environmental > Terrestrial > Soil > Wetlands > Permafrost | place: Sweden: Abisko...
CTTCTCAGGCAACTGCCTGGTTCGTGATTTATGGGCAAAAAAAGACAGTGGAACATTTACCGGAACTCAGTTTGCACCACTGGTAAAAACACATGGTGCTAAGCTGTATCGCATTGCTGCACAAACCCGTTCTGCTTCCACTTCGGTGAGTCTTTCGGCTTCATCGCCTCAGGCAAACCTGGGCGACACGGTATTATTGAATATCTCTGTTCAGAAAACAGGAACTGCTACTGAGCAACCAACAGGTTCATTCGTTGTTTCGCACAACGATACCATTGTGGGTATCTTCCCGGTTGATAATGCGGGTAATGGAGTGTTTACGGCTAGTTCGTTACCGGTAGGAGTACATACTTTTACGGCAAAATACAGTGGAAACACTATTTACTCACCACAAACAAGCAACACGATTACCGTGGAAGTTAAAAAAAAAGAGACGGCGCTAAACAACACTCAAAACACATCCGGAATATGTATCATAACCCTAAACGCTAAACAATACCTGAAAGGACTAAAGTCAGGTGATGAGGTAGCTGTTTTCGATGTAGCCGGTAAACTGGTATCTTCCCAACGAGCAGATACTGATACCTTACTATTGACACAAAAGGGAATAGGTCTGGTGAAAGTAAAATCTACCGGAGTATATACGGTGCTGAAATCGCTGTCAGGAAATTAAAATTGCAATACAACTGCTAAAAGAACACAATTATTTATAACCAATTAAATTTATTTATCATGAAAAAAATTTACAAATTTATTGCGACAACCATCGCAATCTTTATGTTCACTTCAACAATGAACGCACAAACATGGACAGCACCAGCTTTGAATAGCAGTACTCCTGTTTCCGGAAGTCAATACTACATCTACAATGTAGGCTCTAAGGGATTTTTAACTCGTGGTGGACAATGGGCAGGACATGCTGTTGTCTCAGCTTCACCTACAGCCAATGCATCTACAACTGTTATTAAATGGACTCCGGTTAATACTACCGGCTCAACATGGACGTTTCAGTATAACAATGGAACCAATGTAGCAAATAATTATTTGTTTCCATCCAGTACTACTGATGGTTCAGTTTATACCGATAATTCTACCAATAATACATGGAATGTTGTTCAAACAGATGCAACCAACAACATCTATTCGATTCAGATAAACAGTAGTTATGGTGGCTATGTGGTCGATCAGTATTTTGGTTCCAGTGTAGCAACAGAGGCTACAAATAAGGGAATTGCTAACCCAGCAAGATATAACAGAGCTGGTGGAGATGCTTACACACAGTGGAAATTTATTAGTCAGGCAGACTATGACCTGTATAATGCAAGAGTTTTGTTAGATAAGTATATGAACTATGCAAAGTTGAAAGGTAGTATTAGTTTAACGTCTTATATTGCTACCTATAATGCCGGAGTTACAGCTGATATCAGCACTGCAGCAGCCACTTTATTAACTGCTCTTGGAAGAACTGATGTAACCTCATCTATAACTAATCCGAGCTTTGAAACGAATAGTTTTACCGGTTGGACAAACAATGGAAGTTTTGTTTTGCAAAGCAACACTCCGGGACAAGGCTGGACTAAAGCCGGAAGCTATTATACTGAAAAATATACCGGATCAGGAGGTAATTTAGGTGCCGGAACTATTACACAAACAATTACAGGCCTTACCAATGGACTATATGGAATAACTGCTTTAGGTCATGCTGTACAACAAGCCGGTGCAAATCCACTTCATACGGGAGCATTTATTACGGCCGGAACATTATCTACAGAAATTATTACTGGAAAAGAGTATTCTGTTGATTATATTCCGGTAATCGATGGAACGCTGACAATAGGTTATAAACTTGAAGCTCCTGTAGCTTGTAACTGGATAGGATTTGATAATTTTATGCTGTATTATTATGGAGCAGTGGCTATTCCAAGTATGACTGCCACAGAAACCTCATTCTTTTTAAGTAGTGCCACAACTAATACAAAAGCATTCAATGTTACAGGTGCAAATTTGACTGGAGCAATATCTATAACTGCACCAACCGGAATTACTCTAACAGGTGCAAATCTTGTAAATAATGGAGGAGGAAGTTATTCAATTGCACAGACTAATGCCAATACAACCAACACTATTACTGCAACCTGGGATGGAGTTTCTACTTTAAAAGCTGTAAAAATTACCGTTGCGGAGTCAGAAGTAACTACATTGAATATCTCGGTGACCACTTCTAATGATAATAGTTGTTTTACGCCTCTTTATACAAGTTTTACAAATATCATCACAAACCCTTATTGCAATGATTTAAGTATTTTTGGTGGCTGGGGTAGTACCTCAATTGAAACAGCTTATGTGTACTGTGGTGCAAGAAGTATTAAGGTTGCTGGTAAATGTGGCGGTTCATTAGATTACAATTTAACAGGAAAGATAGATGGTAATAAGACATATCGTGTAAAAGCAATGGTAAGTACAAATGGCACCGGTGAAGCTAAACTTGGTATAAGTGGTGCAACAGCTACTAATATTACGAATACTATTTCAACTGCAGCAGGAGAATGGTTACCTGTGGATTTTACATTTACTACTCAGGCAACAGTAACATCTCCAAATATGTACCTTAATAGTTGTGAGTCTCAAACAGCAACAGAAGCTTACATTGATAATTACGAAATGTATGATATTACTTCTATTACTACTGGCGTAGCTTCAGCAAAAGATAATTTAGCCAATGTATACGCTAACGACAAAAAAATCGTAGTTGACTTTAATCTTTTAGAAGCATCGGCTGTTGAATTTGATGTGTACAACACTCAAGGTATGCTTATCTCAAAACAAAACGGTACTTTCAACAATGGAAATAATCATGTTGTTCTGAATGCAGCTCTAAAAACTGGAGTATATATGGTGAAAACAACTATCGATGGTAGATTCTCTATCAATAAGATTATACTTTAATACAACTATCAATCATTGAACAACCCTCTTCGGTTTTCCGGAGAGGGTTTTTTATGCCCCGGATAATAGATGAATAGTTTCAGACTAGTTTCAGACATTAATTTAATGTGAGTATTCTTCTTTCTGCTTGTTTTTGTTGAAAGTTTATGTAGTTTTGCGTTTTTGAACTTTTATCTTTGAAGATAAGTTATAAGAATACGATTTATACTAACGAAATTTGTATTGCATGGTTAACCTGATTGACATACTAAAATCTCTATCACTTGACGCCACAATTCCGGCAGAAGATCACCAACTTATCATGTCGATGCTGGAAAAGGTGAGAGTGAGGAAAGGGCAGATTATAGTTCGACAAGGAACTGTTGTTGATAGCATCTACTATATTGAAAAAGGATTAATAAGACAGTATTATATAAAGGAAGATGGAAAAGAGATTACCGAGCACTTTGGACAAACAGGAGAATACTTTACAGCTGCTGAGAGCCTCGTATTAAAAACGCCTTCTATGTTTGAATCGGTGGCATTGGAAAATACTGTATTGCTTCGGATAAGAAAGGAAGACCTGGAAACCTTAGGAGATAGATATCTTGTGATAGAACATGAATATCGTATAATGTTGCACTTTGCACTGGTATTAACACAATTACGCATGCGTTCCATTCAATTTGAAACGGCTTTGCAGCGCTATCAGGATTTGAAAAAAAATAAACCTTATGTTATTCAGAGAGCATCTTCTGTTCATATTGCGAGTTATTTAGGAATTACGGCTGAAACTTTAAGTAGAATTAAGAGTATGCAGTAAATGTATTATTTTAAATAACAGTAGTTTAGCTGTGTATGCATTGACATAGATCAAGATATTAGGGGGTAGCCCAAATCTTGATTTATGTCAATGTTTTTTTTGGGGAGCTATCCGATATTTGCATGGTAATTTTAAATATAAAAATATCATGAAAAAACAGTTTTTATTAATTCTCATCTGCTGGGGTGGTACGCTCTTTTCACTCAGCGCACAGTCATTGATTTATCAAGAGGACAAAAGGACTTTAGGAGGTTATGTTCGTACATCTGCTTATGGAGCCGGTTCTAAATTTGATTATGCTACCACCTTTGTTGAAGGTAAGTTTAATGCAGACATTACAAAAGGATTTAGTGAAGGTTATGCTTTTTTTAAAGCTGATGTTCGTCTTCGCGATGGTCAGTTTTTTGGTGTTAATCAAACTCAACTGGAAATAAAAGATTTGTATGCCGGTTTCCGAAACGACAAATTCGAATTAACGTTGGGTAATCAAAGTATTCAATGGGGACGTGGTATCGGTGCCAATCCGACGAACAACCTGACTCCAACAAATGGTTTTTTCCTTACTGCTAATGGGAGCGATCAGAACCTTTCTAACTTTATGCTACGTGCTAAGTACAGTATCAATCCGAACCTGGAATGGGAAGTAGTAGGTGTTCCTATGTATAAAGCATCAATAGTTCGTCTGGATTTATTGAGTCTTCCAAGCGGTGTGAATCCGGGTTCACAAACATTGCCGGGTCAAAAATTCAAGGATGGATCTATTGCTACCCGTTTAAATGTAAACTTAGGTCCTATTGGTGGATCGGTTTCTTACTTTAATGGCTATAACTCACAGCCGGCTGTAGTTCCGGGAGCAACTTCCACCGGATTATATGCAAATCTTGAGTCATTTCACAAACAAACATTTGGAGTTGACTTCGGAACCCGAATTGGTGGACATTCTGATGGTACACTCGATGCGTCAAACGATGCTTTGATACTAAGTGAAATTGGATATGATAAAATTGATAATCCAACCAATGCTGCCTGGGTTCCTCAATCAAACCTGACTTATACACTGGGAATGGTAAAAATGTGGTTTAATAAATACAAACTTGACAAACTTACCTTGGTTGCCAGTTACGTAGGTAAATATACGCCAAACTACATTACTGCAGTTGCACCAACTGATTATACCGACCCTGATTTTGGTACGAAAATTCTTAACTATAGCCAACGTGACTTAACACAGGCACTTTTCGGACAACAGAAAGCTATCACACATTCCGTGATTTGTAATGTTTCAAAAACCTTAGACAAAGGTAAATATGAACTTTCAGCTGTAGGAATGTATAATTTCACCGTTGGTAATTCCATGTTCTCTCCTCGTGCTTCGTGGAATGTGACAAAGAATTTAAATACTACAGTGGGTGGCTTCTATCTGTTTGGACCTGGTACTCAAGTTGTTTCTCCGGTTATGAACGGTCTTTTTGCAGAGCTGAAATATTCATTCTAATACAACATATACTATACAGAAATCAATTAAATAAAAATCGTATGAAAAACAATATAAATAAACTCAAAATAGCAGCTTGTTTGCTTTTTGTTTCGTGTGGCTTGTTTGCCCAGAATACCGAAACAGCCGAAAGCATATTAGCAAAAATGACACCTGCTGAGAAAATTGCTCAAATATCCGGTGTAAACAGTTTTATCGACTTCAATATCAATTCAACCATTTATAAAGCTTTGACTGGCAAAACGCTGGCATCGACGAGTGGTGAACTGGCAAAATACAAAGTTCCTGCCATTACCTTATCGGATGGACATAAAGGCGTGGTTGCACATGGAAACTGGACAGCATTTCCTCCAACAATAACTCGTGCAGCCAGCTTCGATCCCGAACTGGAAAAAAGAGTGGGTAAAGCGATAAGCATTGAAGCTCAGGCAGCGGGTTTGAATACAATGATGAGCGCTACCACTAACTTGCTTCGTAATCCGCGTGGTGGACGTACCGAAGAATCCTACGGTGAGGATTCTTATTTAAGTGGAGCTATGGGTGTGGAACTGGTAAAAGGTATTCAGGAAGATCATCATGTGATGGCTGTGGCAAAACACTTTGCTTTGTACAGCATTGAAAGTAATCGTCTGAATATGAATGTAACTGCCGATGAGCGAACCATGATGGAAGTATTTTTCCCTCATTTCAAAAAAATAGTTCAACAAGGAAATGTGGCAGGTATTATGAGTGCCTTTAATAAGATAAATGGTGAATATTGCGGACAAAACAAGTATTTGCTTACTGATGTTTTGAGAACCGATTGGGGATTTAAAGGATTTGTGGTGTCGGACTGGATCGAAGGTGTATATAGTACTTCAAAAGGAGTAAAAGCCGGGTTAAACATCGAAATGCCGATGACGCATTTTTACAGTCTTGACTCAATAAACAATGCTGTTGCCAAAAATCAAATCACCTGGAAAGATATTGATGCATTAATCTTACCAACGCTGAAGTTGAAAATGTCGTACGGCGAAAACAAAGCTCATAGGTTAGACGCTAAGATTTTAAAAGAAAACCGTGATTTGTCGCGCGAAGTGGCCGAAAAGAGTTTAGTGATGTTGAAAAACGACAATGTGTTGCCATTTTCAACCAATGGAATGAAGAGCATTTTAATTGTTGGCGAATTAGGTAAATTCAATAATATGGGCGACTTGTTGCATTTGGGCGAAAAACCGCAGGATCATGCAATAAATCCGTTACAAGGTATAAAAAACTATCTTAAAGGAACAGGAATTGCAGTAAATTATACCGATGGTAAAGACAAGGTAGAGTTGCGCTTGTTAAGCGAAAGAGCCGATGCAGTTATCGTTTGTGTAGGTTATACTTCGGCCGACGAATCTGAAAACCTGGTGGATCCTGACGGCAATAAACTGGCAAGCTACAAACTGGGTGGTGACAGACCGGATATGAATTTACATCAATTGGATTTGGATTTAATTAGAATGACTCCGAGATATTGTAAAAAAACAGCGGTTGTGTTTTTCGGAGGTGGTACTCCGGTAGTTTCTCCGTGGATAAATAGTGTTCCATCTTTGCTTTATGCCGGCTACTTCGGCGTGGAAGGTGGAAATGCCCTTGCCAATATCCTGTTTGGGAAAGTAAATCCTTCGGGCAAGTTGCCGTATAGTATTTTTGATAATGAGGTTGATTATCCTTCTATTCCTGATCATCCCCGTAAATCGGTTGATAGCTGGGAAATTCAGGAGAAAAAGGTGAATGATCCTTATCAGGTAAACTACGGATATTATTTAGGTTATACACTGGCCGAAAAGAAAAACATTCCGGTATCGTTCCACTTCGGTTACGGATTGAGCTATACTAACTTTAAGATTGACAATATATCAACAGATAAAAAAGAATATGCTGAGGATGATGTGATTAAGGTGAAGTGCAATGTTTCAAACATTGGTAAAGTAAAAGGTGCTGAGGTAGTTCAGGTATATGTTGGATTTGAAAACGCGAAGGTTGATCGTCCGGTAAAAGTACTGAAAGGTTTTTCTAAAGTAGAAGTGGATGCCAATGGTTCAAGTACTGTAGAAGTGTCGGTTCCGGTAAAAGAACTGGCGTATTGGGATGTAAACTCAAAATCGTGGAAAGTAGAAAAAATTGCTTATCCAATTTATGTAGGGAATTCGTCTCGCTTCGAAGATTTACAAAAGGTACAGGTTGACGTTAGGTAATAGGTTTTTGGGGTAAAAGAGCATTGTGTTTTTATTCATTTTCATCCCTTGATGCTGAATTCAGCATCAAGGGATGATTTTTTTATTCATTATCACCTTTAATGTTCTTTATATATTCCGTTGGTGTAACGCCAAATTCTTCTTTAAAGCATTGGCGGAAATAGGCCGGTGTGCTGATACCCACTTTGTAGATAATTTCGGCAACGCTGAATTTACAGCTTAAGAGGAGCTTTTCGGCATTACGCATCCGTATTTTGCGAATAAACTCGTTGGCCGACAAGCCGGTTAGTGTTTTAATTTTCCTGTAAAGGGTAGAATGGCTCATGTTCATGTGGTCAGCTATCTGGGCAATGTTGAGCTGTTCTATTTCAATGTTTTCTTCAATAATATGCGTGAATTTGTCGATAAATTCATTGTCAAGTTTACTGATAGAATCTTGCACAATGGATTGTTTGCTGACAATGGCTGAGGAAAATAGTTGAGCTATTTTCTTTCTGGTTTCGAGCAAATTAGTTACCCGGCTGCGCAATAAATTACCGCTGAATGGTTTGGTGAGGTAGGAGTCGGCACCCACATTATAACCTTCGGTTTTGTCCTGCAACGAATCTTTGGCCGTGAGCATAATAACCGGAATATGACAGGTTCTTACATCTTCCTTCAATTTTCGGCAAAGTTCCATTCCGTCCATCACAGGCATCATAATATCGCTAATGATGATGTCGGGCACTTTTTCCAGCGCAATATCCAGACCCACTTTACCATTCTCGGCTATCAACACATCGTACGAATCCGTAAAACAGTCGCGTATATATTCATTTATCTCCGTATTATCTTCTACTACCAACATCAACAGACGGGAATCGGAGTGTATTTCCAGTTCTATTTCCTCAATTTCCACTGCTTTTTGTTCGGCCTGAATAGCATCCGGATAAGTGTTGTTCAGTTGCAGACGAATGCTAAAGGTGGTGCCTTTGTCGGGTACGCTGTTCACAAATATTTCTCCCTGATGTAAATCAACCATGTTTTTCACCAGCGAAAGTCCAATGCCGGTACCTGACATTTGGTGCTCACCTTTTACCTGATAATAGCGGTCGAAAACGCGTGGAAGCGCTTCAGTAGGAATACCAAAACCTGTATCTGACACCAGTATTTCTACAAATGGATGTTCGTCCTTGCTGTGATATTTAAGTTGTAGGTTGATTTTACCTTTAGTGGTGTATTTTATGGCATTCGAAAGCAGGTTATCCAGCATAATGGTGATAACTTCTGTGTCGAAATACATTTCTATGGGCGTTGCCGGTAGTTGTATTTGAAAACTGACCTTTGAGTTTTGGTTCAGTTCTTTGTATTTTAAACCAATTTCATTGACCAATGTTGCTATGTCGCCCCTACGGACACTGAGTCGCCTGTTACGGGTTTCCGACTTGCGGAACTCCAGAATCTGGTTGATCAGGTCGAGCAGTCGTTTGGCGCTGCGGTGAATTGAATTGACTTTCTTTTGCTGAAGTGGTTGTAAGGTTGAATCGGACGAAAGATCTTCCAACGGACCAATAATCAGCGTTAGCGGAGTGCGTAGTTCGTGTGTAATGTTGGTGAAGAAGCGCATCCGTTCATCGTTCATTTCCTGTTCCTGCAAGTGGTTTTTCTTTTCCAGGTAAAGGGAGTTTTCCAGATCGAGTTTTCGTTTGTAGAAACGTGTGAGGTAAAAGGCTGCTATTATTAATCCAATGGCATAAATAATCTTAGCCCACCACGAAAACCAGAATGGTGGATTAATAACAATGGTCATGCTGTGAAAATTATCTGGCCACTCATGGTTGCGTAACCGCGATTTGATATTGAGCGTATAGCTTCCAGGACGCAAATTACGGAAGGTAAGTTCCTTGTTGTTTTGTACATTAAACCAGTTGTCGTCCAGCCCTTTCAATTGATAGGAGAACTCTACTTTTTCGTTTAGCGAATAATCGGGGATGGTAAACGATACGCTGAAAGTATTCTGGTTGTAGTTCAGTTCCACGGTTTTTTTTACCGGAATATCTATTAAGTCGCCTGAATAAGCATATTTCTTGTCGGCAACAGAGAAATTACTGATAATTATTTCGGGCAGTTTCAGTTCCGGTTGTCCTGTGTTAGCATTGAACCAACACACACCGTTTTGCGATCCAAAGTAGATAATTCCTTCGGGCGACTTGGTAACAGTGGCATTCATATAATCGCCCAGCGGAATGCCATCTAATTTATTGAAATTACGAACCTTTAGAGATGAAACGTTCAAATAGCTAATGCCGTTGGTAGTGCTTACCCAAATATCATTTGCCGTTGCTCCCTCAATAATTGCATGAAAATAGTTGTCGGCAAATCCATCTTTTAGTCCAAAGGCCTTATACTTTTTATTATTGCACGATTTGAAAACAACTAAACTGGAGCGTGTCCCTATCCATATCCGGTTATTTGAGTCTTTATAAATATGATTGATACCATACAGGTCATTGCCGGTTGGGTAGTATTGAAGTCGTTTGAATTCAGGATTAAAAATACAAAGTCCACCGCTCAGGGTTCCTACCCATAAGTTTCCGTTAGTATCTTCTACCACGCTTCGAACTACATTGTCCGAAAGTCCGTTTTTGGTTTCGTGATAGGCTTTTTGCTCTTTGTTTTTTAAGTTGTATTTGTATAAACCATTGTCAGAGCAAGCCCAGATATTCTTTTTAGAATCTTCGTAAAAATCTCTGATACGAGCTCCAACTGGAGCAAATTCAGGAATTATGATGAATTTATTGGTAACGGGGCTGTAGATTAATACATCGCCATCTACCGTTCCAAACCAGATATTGCCTTCGGTATCTGTCAATGCGCAGGCAATATTATCTGGTACAATGCTGTTTTGTCGGTTGAAGTTGCGAATCTTGACATTATTCTTAAATACATCTATTCCTTTTTCTTCGGTGCTTACCCACAGATTGCCTGTTTTGTCGAGGCACACGCCTGAAACCAGTTTATTGCTCAGGCTGGCGGTATTTCCTTCGTTGGGCAAGTACGAAATCTTGTTGAAAAAATCGGGTTTGTTCTGGATAAAGTTCAATCCACCCCCTGACGTCCCAATCCAGATATTGCCATAGGAGTCTTGTTTTATTGCAGAAATGTAAGCATTAGAAAGCCCATTTGGACTGTCTAATACCGGAATGTGCTGAAAAGAAACTTTTTCGGGTGTGTTAAATATCTCATCTTCGTAATTGAGGATATTTACTCCACCTGTGCTTGTGCCAATCCATAGTGAATTTTTGTTTACTTCGGTGATGCTCAAAATTACATTTCCCGAAATAGAGTTTGGGTTTTTTTGATCTTTTTTAAATACCGTAAACTTCCCCAGTCTCGGATTAAAAAGTGCCAGTCCGATATTAGTTCCTACCCATACACGGTCTTTGCTATCGATAAAAATGCAACTTACAAAGTTATTCGGAATAGAGTTCGGGTCATTGGGGTTATTGCTGAAGTTTACAGCAGTTCTGTCTTTGAGGTTAATTACACTCATTCCGGATAAGACGTGCCCCACATAAAGATGTCCGTTATGATCGTCAACAGCACACCAATTATAGTTGCTTCCAAGCCCTTTTACGTTATATTGATTATAATGGGTAAATTGTCCCGTTTTTTTATTCAAATAATCAACTCCCGCATTGTAAGTAGTAAACCAGATATTACCTTCCTTATCGTCGGAGATGTCGGTGACACCATTGCTACTTATACAATTTTTGCTGGTGTTGCTGGTGGTATAGTAGGTAAACCTGTTTTCATCGTAGTTGTAGGCATTCACTCCGTTCCGTTCGGTAGCTACCCAAATGATATTATCGTGCTTGTCGGCAAAGATTGGATTCAACTCGTTGCTGTTAATACTATTTTCTACCAACGTTGAGTGTCTGAACACCTTAAACTTAGATCCATCAAAGCGGTTTAGTCCGGCCCGCGTTCCAATCCACATAAGTCCTGAACGGTCTTGCACAATACCGTTTATATTGTTGTTTGATAGTCCCTGTTCTACTCCTAGTTTTTTGATTGTAAAAGAGTTAGCGCTGATAAATGCGGGGAGAATTACCAGTAAAGCAATAAGGTTTTTTTTCATATTAATCCTGATTTCACTCCAAAAATAATCAAAAATAACTTAGCACGGTTACTGATGCCTGTTTTGCTCAATTTGTATCTCATTAATGACGATTTTGTGTCGTATCATTGAATATAAAATGCTCTATTTTTGAAAACGTAAAAACAGTATAGCGGAGCAAAAGCGAAGTATACTTTAAATCTGATAATGTGATGCAAAAATTAATTACCTGTCTGGTTGTGTTTGTGATGATCTGCCATGTATTCAATGTGCAAGCAGAAAGTGCATCTTCCAAAGCCAAACAGGATTCACTGTCTCCAGAAATTTTGGTGACCATTAACCCTGCCGATAAGCGTCAGACTATTGAAGGGTGGGGCGGTTCGCTCTGTTGGTGGGCCAATATTATGGGTGGTTATTCAGATGAAAAGATAAAGCAAATTTGTAATTGGATTACAAGTCCTACTGCGGGGCTTAATATGAATATTTTCAGGTTCAATATTGGTGGTGGCGATGCTCCAGCACATCATCACATGCGTGCCGACGGTGGTGACATGCCGGGTTATAAGGATTCACCCACATCATCATATAGCTGGAAAAGCGATGCCAACCAGCGGAAAATTCTTCAACAATTAATTGCTACCCGTATTGCCAATACAGGTGTAAACGATGTGAAGATTATCGGTTTCTCTAACTCTCCACCTTGGTGGATGACCGTTAGTGGTTGTGCTTCAGGAAGTGTGGAAGGTACAAGCCCTAACCTGAAAGCAGATATGTACGATGAGTTTGCCGGTTACCTGACGGAGGTTACCCGTTATTATCACGACAGTTTGGGAATTACGTTCAATAACCTGGAACCTTTTAACGAGCCTTTCTCCAACTGGTGGAAAGCCAACGGAGGGCAGGAGGGTTGCTATTTTTCTGATGTAGACCAGCATCGCATGATACGGAAACTTTACGCTACGCTTCAGCAAAAGAATATGTTGTCGTATTGTACTATCAGTGCAATGGATGCCAACTCTATCGACGAAGCTTATAAGGGATTGATTAGTTATAAAGCTGCCGGCGATATTATTCCCAAAATATCCCGCTTCGATGTGCATAGTTATGCCGGTACACAAAGAGCCGAACTGGCATCATTGGCTACGGCCAACAACTTGCCGCTCTGGCAATCGGAGTCAGGACCACTGTCGGTAGGTGGAAGTGAACGTTTCCAAATGCTGACCGTTTGCGACCGAATTATTACCGATTTTAAAGACCTGAATTGCAAAGCATGGATTGACTGGCAGTTGGCTGCCGATAAAAGTCCGCAATGGGGACTGCTGGTTGGTGATTATAAGAATGCTTCTCATCCGGTAGAACCGGGAACCTCTTATTATCTTCGGGCTCAGTTCAGTCGGTTTCTGAAAGTTGGATACCGGATTGTAAGCAATAATTCAGCAAAAGTACTTACGGCCATTAGCCCGGATGAAAAGGAACTGGTAATCATTGTCAGCAATTCTGCTATACAAACTAAACATTATAAGTTCGAAATGAGTTCTTTCTCAGCAACCGGAGCTGCAACAAAAGTGTTGACTCAGGCAAAAGTGTCACTTGGAAATCAGAATTATACAACTAAATTTCCCATTGCAGCAAGATCATTCACTTACGATATACTGCCGGAGTCGGTTTGTACATTTATAGTGCCTATAAATCAGAATAATTACTGAAAATCAATAGCGTATTTTGACCAACAGGTCGTTTTTAATTTAATTAATCAATAATCAGAGAAAGAAATGGAACAAATTACACCGAAAAATAATTTTGTATCATTTGCAACCAAGGTAGCTGAAAAAAAGATTTTTCTAGAGGATTATAATCTTGAAATGTTTGCAAATGATTTATTTATGAGCAAATCTCAACTCTGTAAAAAAATAAAGGTTATGACTGGCTTAACACCAACAGAGTTTATTCGTAATATCAAGTTTGATTATGCATTTAGATTGTTCAAAGAAACCGATTTAAGTATAAAAGAAATTGCTTATTCATCGGGCTTCAACGATCCGAAATACTTTACAAGATGCTTTAAGCGCAAGTTTGGAATGTCGCCTAAGGAGTACCATAATAACTTGAACCGAAAATTAGGCTACATGTGGCTTACATTTAATATGAATTAGAGTTTATTCTTATGTACAAAAAAAGACACAAGTACTTGTGTCTTTTTTTGTCGAAAGTATTAATCTTTCACACATCTTATTGATAAACATCTACGAATGTCATCCATCGAAATAAAAGCATCGCTATAACTGTAGGTCAGATCAAAATACCAGGAACTTATTGTGGAGTTATCATTTGAACTTGACCACCACTGACCATAACTTCCGATACCTTCAAACTGTCCATCTGCTCTGCGATGTCCTGTTGGCATTGCTGTAAAGCCCGACGAATTATTCAACGATAGATCACATCCAATTGAGTATTGTAAAGTATCTTTATTCCATTTTTCGGTACCAGCTAATGCTTTTGCTATGTATTTTGAGGTCCCGGGGTTGTTTTTTACATATTCGACAAGCGCCAACCAATCGGTTTTTGTTGGAACGTGCCAACCTTGTGGAGCTATTTTGCGGGAGTCTGTAGCTGCATAGTAATTATATAGCTTTCCAAAACTTACAATTGAGTCATTGTTTGTTGTCTGATTGTAATTGCACGAAGCTCCCTGCGCAATTTTATAAAAAGCCAGATTATTCTTTACATCTAGGTGTTTACTATTTCTTTTTATGGTAAAAGTTTCCCCTTTTGTCAATATAGAGATGCTGTTGACAGTGTATGTGAGCGAAATAGCTTTGTCTTTTTTACTTTCCAACTTAAATACACCTGCATTATAGTTTACATGAATAGTATCGCTTCGCAAGGTATCGGTAGGGTGGATGTAAAATGTAGTATCACCAACATAACTTCTGTTAATAGAGTCGCCATTTAAGTATTTAGCTACACGTAGATTCTCAATCATCCATGTTTGATTACCAATAGTTATTGTCTGATATACATTACCTTCTACATCGGTTACTGTTCCTTTTGTTCCCAGCAATACATTCGGCTCATCAGATTTACACGACGAAAACACGTATATCATGATTATCAGGGAGCAGAGTAGGAATTTGTTGTAAGTTTTCATAAGTACAAATTTATTTTTTTGATTAGATTTAATTGTGTCGTAAAAGTTAGTGGCAAAAATAACACTTTTTTAGATGTACAACTAATAATAATCACTCCAATAGTCTACTTATAACCTGTCAATAGTAAGAAATATCATTTTGTTAAGGGTCAGTGTCAAAAAGCGTAGGCTCTCCGTCTGCTTCAAATGTAAAAAAAGCTTCAATGTGGATAGTTTAAGTGAAGAAGTAATACTAGTTGATCTCTCCATATGTTTACAATACGATCAAAATCTACGGGATGCTACTAAAATCTATGACAAGCATTGAAGACATATCCAGCCAGCGATTCCTAACGATTTTCTCATTCAATGACTATTGTTCCTATTTAATCTTTTAGATAGAATGTACCTGCTAAAATATCCCTTATATCCTCTAAAAGATTGGACATTACTTCTAAAACATGCAGAGTCGAATGTAAAAGATAAGTTATTGGATGTTTTAGCCAGTTACAACATGACGAGGTAGGGGCAGGGTTTCCTCAATCATTAATCGGCAAAACAATCCATGCATTTTAACTAATCACACCAGTTATCATTTTGCACATCAATCCAAGCATAATCAGTTATCATTTGGATGTTCAATATATGCATATTTGTTATCATAATCGCAAAAAAAAACGCCTCAAGTGAGGCGTTCATCATTTATATATTTCAATATATCAATCCAACCTTATCACTCCCACTACAATAGATATGTTTCGTATTGATGTTTTAGGTATTTGAAATGCCGGGTAATGCTCTTTATTGTCTGACCGGCACTCTATACACGTATCATTTTTGCCCTCAAACAGACGCTTCACTATTGCGCCCTGGTCTGTGTCCAACACATATACTTTACCCCACTGAAAGAACGATAAATCAGTTACCGGCCTACATGCTAGTATATCACCATTGCTGTACTTTGGGTACATGCTTGAACCCGACACACGTATAAGGTACTTAAC
>Ga0302215_10001661_pt1 | contig 15696 bp, 8 predicted proteins | sample II_Fen_N3_1_FD_194580 | JGI IMG/M metagenome (GOLD analysis project Ga0302215, IMG submission 194580) | Peat permafrost microbial communities from Stordalen Mire near Abisko, Sweden - II_Fen_N3_1 | ecosystem: Environmental > Terrestrial > Soil > Wetlands > Permafrost | place: Sweden: Abisko...
CAAATACTTTATAAACACGAACAGATTCCTGTGCCGGGTTGGTTTCTTCAAAAAACACCAATTCGCTGAGTAGTAAAACCAATAATATTGGAATGGCAATCAGAATAAAAATATTTCTACCAGCGAATCTTTTCATAACCACTACTCATGATGATATGGTTCATTTTTGATAATTGTCATAGCACGGTAAACCTGCTCAACAAAAATCATGCGCGCCATCTGATGCGAAAAGGTCATCTTTGACATTGATATCTTGATATCTGAACGTTGATAAACGGCATTTGAGAACCCATAGGGGCCACCAATAACAAAAACAAGCTGGCGTGTACCGGCAATCATTTTCTTTTCGATCCACTTCGAAAACTCCACGGATGAAAATTCAGTTCCATGCTCATCAAGCAAAATCAAAAAATCACCCGACGAGACCTGGTTAAGAATCAACTGCCCTTCTTTCTCCTTTTGTAGCTCTGTTGAAAGGGAACTTCTATTTTTAATATCCGGGATTACCTTCATTTCGAAAGGCAAATAAAACGTAAGACGCTTTACATAGTCGTCTATTCCCTCCCTCATGTACTTCTTGTCGGTATTCCCAATTGTAAGTAAAAGTATTTTCACAGATACAATATTAAGATAGATAAAATTGACATCCAATTATTTCGGTAAATTTTTTATTCATTCCTGTTTTTAATAATATTGCATCCGGAAAACAATCGGACAATATAGGTTAAGAACAATTAAAAACTGTATCTTTATGATCAAATTAATAACCATCGGGAAGTTACCGTTGAACAGTTTTTCTGAATTTGCACGGTTCTTGTTGAAAATCTAAAATAATATCATAGTGATGAAAAAGAAATCGAAATTTGTGTTGTTTTTTATGCTTTGTCTTTTGATGAATCCTTTAATCTCTCTCGGACAGATCCCTGAGCAGATTATCGCAGGACTTAAAGCTGGTGATGCAAAGATTGTGGCTTCTTATTTTAACGAGAATATCGAATTAGTTGTAATCGACAGAGAATTAGTCTGCTCGCAAGCACAAGGCGAACAAATTCTTAAAGATTTCTATACTCACAATAAACCATTGGATTTCAAAATTACGCATCAGGGAGGTGAAGATTCCTCGTATGCAATTGGAAAGATGCAGACCGGAAATGGTAATTTCAGGATTTATCTTACGCTGAAATCAAAGGCAGGTAAATCGCAGATTGTGCAACTCAGAATTGATAAAGATTAGATTTTTTAACTGGTAATATATTTTTAATGGCAATATGGACCGCTTTAAATCAAAGAATAGTCAAACGTGCTGAAGTTTTGGGTCAGAAAGCACGTTTAATAAAACTTCCTTTTTTTGACGGAGAGCCACTTTACGATGTTGCTGTATTTTTCTGGAAAAGTATGGTTGATGGAGCCATCTCAACCAGGGCCTCTGCAATTGCTTTCAATTTTATTTTGGCCATATTCCCGGCAATCATCTTTCTCTTCACGCTGATTCCTTATATCCCGATCGACAATTTTCAGCAGGAACTATTTAAGTTACTGCAAAGTATTCTTCCACAGAATGCGTTTGCTGCTATTCAGGCAACCATTGAAGATATTTTAAAGACGAAACGCGGAGGATTTCTTTCGTTTGGTTTTCTCGCTGCCTTTATCTTTGCAACAAATGGTATTGTTTCTGTTATCGCGGCATTTAATGGCACCATTCATGCAATTGAAACGCGGTCGTGGATCAATCAGCGCCTGGTCGCATTGATTCTGGCAGTCATTTTAACACTTCTGATGACGATCAGCATAGCCCTTATCACAGTAAGTCAAACAATTCTGAACTACATGGTTGAAAATGGTTTTTTACAAAAAAATCTGACTTACTATTTACTCCCGGGTGGCAAATGGCTTGTTATATGCGCCTTAATCTTTTTCGCATATGCATTTCTTTTTTACCTCGCACCAGCCCGCAAAACAAAATTCCGGTTTATTTCAGCGGGAGGAACGCTGGCAACCATCCTGACAATCATTACAACAATCGTATTCTCATATTACATTAATAATTTCGGGAAATATAACATATTGTACGGATCAATCGGGACACTCGTAGTCGTAATGCTTTCGTTTTATTTCAACGCTTTTATACTTCTGATTGGTTTTGAATTGAATGTAAGCATATGGCATTCAAGACGGAATAATTCAGATACGGTGTTCGAGGAATAGATGATCGTAAAAAAACCGGTCACCTTGCCAAAATGATATCAGGTCTCATTTATAAAGAATATATCCAAACATCCGGGTATTGACTTTTTCGCTCTCCAAGTGCCTTCTTCGCCTGTCTCAGGTTGCTGTATTCAATTCCAACTTTGACAGGTTTCAAATTATCAGGTATTAGTGCTTCAATGCCTTCCGATTTTAGTTGGCTAACAAGCTTTAAGGCTTTCGCTTTATCATTGAACGATCCAAAAATGAGAAAAAACCTCGCACCAACAACACTGTTTAGATTTTCATTCTTTACTTGCGATCCGTGTTCATTTGTTGGATTGTATCCTTGTGTATGATCAGGATTTCCATCCGAATAATCCCCCGCTTTTTGTTTGACCGGTTCACCTTTAAGAAATCCCGGAATATAAATTTCGGTTCTTCTGTTTTCACGATGTTGAATAGGCGTACAATTCTTATTACATTTATTGATTAACTGTGATTTACCATATCCTTTCCCCGTTATCCTACCTTTATTAATCCCTTTTGAGATGATACAGTCAACCGCAGACTGCGCGCGCAATTGAGACAACTTAAGATTGTATTTTTCGGTACCACGTTCATCTGTATGAGCACTTAACTCGACTTTCATTTCAGGGTTTTCTTTCATCAGGGAAACCAGGTGATCAAGCTCAGTTGCTGATTCAGGTAAAATGTTCCATTTATCAAAGTCGTAATAAATATTGTGCAATGTAATTTTTTCATTTACAATCATTTCAAGGAAGATTGTATCTTTCAGTATGGTTCCCTGAATTGACTTTCCAATTTTAAGTAGTTTACTATTCTCTTTATATCCCAAGGCAGAAGCAGTAACTTTACAAACCGAGTTTTTTTCGATTAAAAAAGAAACTTTACCGTCGACGTCTGTTTCACCGTCATTTAAATTGCAAAATTCAACATGAGCACGCGGTATCGGCTTCACCGTTTTAGCATCAAAGACAAATATTTCCTGCCAATAGGAAATGTATTTATCAAATGTAACTCTATAAATATCATCACTTCCAGTACCTGGCCGATTAGAGGTCAGAAAGCCAAACTCCACATTCTCGGGTAAAGTCATTGCAAAATCATCATAAGCGCTGTTAACAGGTTCCGGGAATTGATGAATCTCATCATTGGCATCATTTAACCGCCTGAAATATAAATCGAAACCACCTTTACTATTATGACCCGTTGACGCGAAAATTAAAAATCGCTCAGCATAACTGTTCCCGGTAACAAAAGGAAATTCGTCTTTTCCGCTTGTATTCACCTTTGGTCCAAGATTTACCGGGGCATTCCACTTCCCATCTTTCCGAACCGACATATATAGATCTGTTGCACCATAACCTCCCGGCATATCGCTTGCAAACAATAGCGTATCGCCAGACATAGTTAATGCAGGATGCCCTACAGAATACTCAGGATTATTGAAAGGAAAATCTGTAATCTGATCCCATTTGCCATTCAATTGTTTTGCAATAACTATTCGCAACCGATTGGTTTCCTTCTGAAAAGGCCTAAGTTTGGCAGTTTGATCGGCATAATTCTGTGTTACGAAAAGCTCACCTGTTTTTTCGCAATACGATACAGGACCATCGTTATAATGGGTCGCAAATTCTTTAATCGGCTCACGTTTGCCTATAGCAGAACCCAGGTTATCAATTTTAGTTCTATACAAATCATAATACTCCTTTTTTCGAAGCTTACTGTCACTCTTTTCAAAAAGCTTATCATTAAAACTTGTAAAATAAAGACTGTCATGCACAACCGAAGGGCCAAAATCACTATGAATTGAATTAGCACTTATTTCGGAAATTTTCAATGTGGAATCGTTAAACATCAAATGTTTTTGATTTTGCGGGTAGGCACCTGATGAGAATAGTATTAAAATCAACGAAAACAGGTTGCGTTTTGCAGTGAGCGTATCCATATATTGCAGTTTATTAATCATCGAATTAAAATGTCTTTTCAGTTGATAATGAATTGAATCGTTAGAAATATCTTGGTGAAATAATTATACGTTTTGAAAGCGCAAACTCATAGGAGATCATCACCTCGTGAACACCCTGGTGATAATTTCTCAAGTCAGTAGTTGTGAAATCGTAAGCATATCCTAAACGCAGTTTCTTATTGAAAATCCACTGTACGATTGCTCCAACAGCATCACCAGACCGATACATCCCGCCAATCCAGAATTTTTCTGCCAATAAAAAATTAGCAGAAATATCATACTGAATGGGACTTCCGGATACAGCTTTTGTCATAAAAGTCGGTTTAAACTTGACATTCTCCGATAAATCAAATAGTAAGCCGCCTGCGAAAAAGAAGTGTTGCGCCTCTGACTTAGTCGAGTAATTGCTTACATTCGATTGATAACTATTCTTAATAATCTCAGGTAATGAAAGACTTAAGTAGTACTTCTGAGATGATAAGAACAAGCCTAATCCTACATTTGGCATAAACTTACTTTCAATGTTTGTTTGAAATTGCGGATCAGATTGATTATCGGGATATTGATCATACTCAGTTAGGTTATGACTGTAATTCGTAAATCCACCTTTAATTCCAAATCTTAAGGAGGTGATGTCAGACAATAAAATTTGGTAAGAGTAGTCTGCATTTACAGATAACCTTTTTTCAAGCCCGACCTTATCCAAAACGATATTTAGTCCGATCCCCACATTTTGAGATCTTAATGGCGTCTGAAATGAAAAAGTTTGCGTTGTGGGATGACCAGTCAATCCCACCCATTGATGACGTGATAAAACGGTGACACCCATTGTTTGCCAGAAACCTACATAAGCTGGATTTATGGTCTGCAGATTGAAAATATATTGAGTATACATTGGGTCTTGCTGTCCTTTGACGGAAAGTGTGCCCAATATCATCATTACTACAAAGGTTGCTCTTACTATTATTTTCATGGTTCTCTTTTCAATTTCTTTTCGTTGTTACTCACTTAAAAGCCAGTCAGGCTGAAAGACGCTATTGCGTTACTTATTTAAGAACAAAAAGCCAGTTAATGCTTTGATATTATTTAGTTTGAGAACATAGTAATAGGTTCCGACCGGCAGCTCTTCATTGCCAATATTCAATTTATTGTCAGATCGTCCGTTCCACCAGGCATCTCCTTCACTACCCCAATAGTCAACATTCCCGTAATGGTCCTTTTTAAATACCAAATTACCCCAGCGATTGTATATTTCAATGATTGGATTATCAAAGTTATATAAACACCTGATTTTGAAACTGTCGTGAATTCCGTCACCATCGGGAGAGAAGGAATTGGGAACAAACACTTCACAGTTTTCATCTTTTGAAACTACAATCGTTACGATTGCGGTAGAACATAAGGACGGATTTCCATTGTCACAAATCTGATATATAAATGAATCCGTTCCCATGAAATCGATGATGGGTTGATAAATAAAATCACCATTTGCGGATAGAACCAAAGTTCCATGCATTGGATCCTGAGTAGGAATCGTATTCAGAATTATTTCATTTCTATCTATATCAAAGTCATTATCAAGAATATTCCCTTCAAGTCGTTTATTTTCTTTCGTCTCGAAGTTGTCAGCAATAGCTGTTGGAGGATCATTAACAGGATTCACTGTGATGGTTACAGTAGCTTGTGAACAATCACCGTCAACATCGCATAACTTGTATGAAAAGACATCTGCACCAAAATAATTGGCATGTGGGCTATAACTAAAATTGCCATCATTTTGCATATTTACACTTCCGTGCGTAGCACCGCCTTGTGCTCCGATCAAACTCCATACATTTCCGCCATCGCCACTTGCGATATCATTTGCTGCTACCGTATTGTTTAAAGGAGTGTCTTCCAAAGTCGAAAAAATATCATTATTGGATACCGGTATGTCATTTACGGAAGTTACTGAAACTGTGATAATTGCTTGGCCACACATTGGATTGACACCATTTCCGCATACCTGATAAGTGACGGGTGTCACTAAACCATTGAAGTTAGTGAACGGAGTGAATGTTAAATCACCAGTAATCGTGTTTGCCACGAAGGTTCCCTGGCCCGGCAAAGTAAGATTTAACTGCTGTCCTGGAGTTAGCTTATCTAAATCGATGGTGCGCGGATCGATTGCTCCATCCGCATTCGTATCATTAGCAGTAATACAAAATGTAACCGGAGTGTTTTCCAAAGTCGTTGCATTGTCAGGTCTGACAATAGGTATGGAATTGGCGTGAAATGCCTGAACCACTTGAGAACATATGCAATTACTGCCATTTGAAATCACGGCCACCAGGTTCCCGGCAGAGGTGCATCCGATGGATTTAAAAGTGTGGCTTGCAGTATAAATAGCACCTTTGGTTAATGTTATGGCATTGACATAACTTGAAAGTACATCACCAGTTGGATTGCCGGCTCCATCGGCGCAGTAGAAATCGATTGTGAGTGGATTTGATGATAAAAGATTAGTGGTACCAGAATTATTTATCTCAAAATAAATATTATATGTTTTCAGGTTACCTGGTAATGTTGACGCCACATTTCCAGTTAACGACGTAAAAGAGAGTGAAGGCTTGTCAATTGTAAGAGATGTATTTCCCGTGCCTGTAACTACACCTAAAGAATTGCATAGACCACCGGGAGCGGATGGACATGATATACCTGTTACAATGTCTTCCGTCCAAAGATCGATCGTATTAGCGCCGCAGGATGCTAAATTACTGTTCTTTAATTCTATACTGAATTGCATGCTACTTCCCGCCGAGATACCAGCTGGTATGCGATACAACAAAAGAACTTTATCATCAGGTTGCAGGATACTGCTGATAAAAGTTGGACAAAACGCAGAAGAACAAATAAAGGAATTCGGAACAAGTTTAAGACCAATTGGCAGTTCAATTTTGAGAGTACCGGCAGTACCCGTTATTCCTCCAACGATTGTACTTTGCACACGAACTGTGGCAGTATTACTACAGTTGGTAAGATTGGATGATGATAACGAATTTACAGTTGTGTAGGGTGGGCTAACTCCTGTGATAACAATAGTTGGACCCTGCAAAGTTATTAAGCTTCCAACAGCTTGTTTGCCAGAAGGGATGTTGGCTGTCGTTTTAAGGACAAAGTTCGTGTTGGCTACAAAATCACAGTCAGTAGATGTTTTGAATCGTACTCCGATCTGACGGTCGTTTGCAGTGGCTGCATTAATTGTCCCTGGCAAACCAGTTTCTTTAGGATATCCAGGTTGTTCTGTAAGATTGAATGTATAAGTATTGCCCGAAATGGTAGGAGGCAAAGAAGTCCAATTGCCAGCACCCAGTGGGTATTCGGCCTCAAAACTTCCGGAAACAGGAACCAATCCAGAAGGAGCCTTGATGGAAAAGATATTATCAACGGTATTACCGGACTGTGAACTGTTTACAGCGTACTTAAAGCTGGCGGGCTCACATAAATCGATGGTACCAACCGGAACAGATAACGGGATAATTTCTACTTCAGAAACCACGGGATCAAATTTAAGCCATATGGAATTTCCTCCGCAAGGATTAGCATCAGGATTATTTGGAAAACCACCACAATTCCAACCTGCAAGCACTTTTAAACTATCTTTCGCAGATGCAGTGTAATTAAATGAAATGCGGTAATCGCGATTTGTGCCGGAAGGGATTCCCTTAGCACTTAACTGATACCATTTACCGCCAGGATATGAAATAGGAGTGAGCACAGTATTTGATAATGCATCTTTTACCTCAATCACTTCAACACCCGATTTGGTTGGTATGCCAAGCCATGTGTAAGGTACGGCTGAAGTACTTGCAGATGACAATCGCACCATCCAACTCTCAACAGGAGCTGCAGCCTGTATCAAACCGGTTTGATCGGTCATCAAGATATCGGGCTTTGAGATAACTGAGTTGAATATCGAATCAGAATGACCATCAGCACCTTCGAGAATAACAGACATTCCGGGAGGAGTAGCGTTGCCAGCATAGGCATAATAAAAATCTTTTATAAAAGTTTTAACTTTAATATTCTCAACCGGTAGTGTTGCGCAGGTTGGTCTGACTTGCACAATAACATTACCACCATAGGCATTTGCAACGGTAATTGGCAAATTCTTCCAGGTTCCTGGATTTATAAAGGTGTAAACATGGCCGTTTATTCGATTTGGGATCATAGGAATTGAACCAGGGAATTGACTGGACAGGAACTCTGCAGAAATAAATTCATATCCAACCGGAATATCCAATAAAACAGAATCAATGTACATCGCTGGCCGGTATTCGTTTTGAAAAAGCTCACCTGCAGAACTAAATCTTCTTGCCAAATAATAGGTAGAACCGCCCAATTCAACTGAATTACAACCTGAAGATTCAAATAAATTAATACGATTCTCGATATTTGTCCCAACCAGATACATTTCCGGAACCATAATATTACATTCGTCTCTGCCTCCCGTACCATTAAGATTGTAAAAAGTCCAGCTATTACCAGATTGAATATCATCTAAAGGCAAACCGTCGTTGGTTATAACCGTGTATTTTGATAATGTAGTAATACTGTCGCCCGACTGCAGTCCCCCAACCGGAAGTAAGGGCGTAATATCCCAGTCGATGCTCTGAATTACAGCAGTAGAGCCAAGCTGAGTGGTTGTATTCAGGGTGCCTGTACTTAATAAAACTCCTTGTCTATAAATATTAATAGTCGCGGTAAACGGGTCAAGTTTGTTAAGACCTGAAGGGTTAAGTGTCGTTTTATTTAATTTCAACTCCAGATGAAGGTTGGATGATGGAGTGTTCTGTCTTGCAGATCCAGCTATCTGTAAGGTATCTAAATAAAGTGCCTTCGACAAATCATATGCGCTAATAGTTTCTGCTTTTTGCCTGACATTAAGGGTTGCATCAGTCCAGCCCAAAGATCCATCAGTTCTTCTTACAACAGGTAAATAAGTTGTGGGACCAGTTACAATTGGATTTGGACAAGAAGCCATGGTTGAAACCGAGGCACAAACAAGATCTCCCTGGCATTTACAGGGCGTAGTGATATCTTGTATTTTCTCTAATGTATACTTAAAAGTCTTAACTCCACCGCCATATCCACAATTATAAACCAAATCGATATTAAACTTATTAAATAGGTTGGTAGAAGAAGTGAAAATAATTGTGTCGCCAATCATTGTGTAAGTGACAGGCACCAAACCGTAAGTGGGGTTTCCCGAACCTGCAATAGTAACTCCGGCTGGAAGTATTACTTTCCAACGATAACGGGTATTAGCACCATCATAATAAGAACTATTCACAAGATAACCCGCATCCAAATTTATTCTAAATGGAATACCACTCAGAATATTAGCCGGTACATAAGCAGTTCCTAAAAATTGCTCCTCGTCCATTTCAAGAGAACCAAGTAGTGGCATATCGGAATTTATTCTATCGGCGGTAATCAAAGCAGCATCACACATGGTATGGTATTGAAGTGTGGCTGACAATCCGTTAACTTTTTTATTTGTATTGCAAGTCAGTTCACATTTAAATTTCAGCGAAACAGTATATTTTATTGATTGCCCATTGGGCAGATCATCAAAATAACCATCACCATCTACGTCTGCTAATCCTCCCTGACCATCAGGATCGGACGTAAACAGATTCGAAAGATGGATGGTCAAAATACCATTGAAGATTGTAAAAGGCACAGATTTAGATCCAATACGCACATTAGTAAGGGAATAAAGTGAGGTGTCCATTTCTGTAAGATTTGCTCCTCGTCCGTTTTGCCCTTGCAGTATGGCAACATCATACATTGTAGCGGCTTTTACGTCGCCAGTTCCACCATTGGTAAGTTCAAGTGTATAATCGAAAGGAGTGCATTTATCCACAAACCCAATATTCTCCCTTGAAATATTTGTATAGGCAGGTACACCATTAGCGGAAGAAATTGTACTTTGCCCACCAGCCGCCTGACACCATTCACCTGGCATGGCACTACAACCCCAACCAGCTAAATAAGAAGTAGGTGCAGAATTGCACTGCTTGACCTTAAATGTTTCGGAAAAAACAAGACTTTCGCCATTGCACAATAAACCATCGTTGGTAAGCTCTGTCCCGCTAAGTGTATAGAACAATGTATCACCATTGACGGATTTGGGTGTAATCAGTTTACCGTCGAGCATAAGCGATCGTAATTCGATTCCTGATTTAGGATACACAATATAAAAATGCACCTTATCGGCACAGCCATCAGCACCATTGGTAATTGTAAAGTTGCGCGTATAAATACCGTCAGGACCTACATTATTTACTGCTAACGGTTGAGTAAATGAAAAGGAAGGATATTTGACATTATACGGATTTACGGTTGGATCACTTTCCCTGCTGGTACCAGCAGAACCTTTTACTGTTACAGCATCTTTGAAAATTCCCCCTCCTAAAACTAAAGTCCGCGCTGAGCAAGATGCATATCGCTTCAAAGTAAATTTGATCGTCTGTCCGACGGAGAGTACTGCTGGGGTAATTACAAAAATGGGGGCGTCAGTTGTACCTCCTGCATCTGCAATATCAAGTGAAGGCGTACCTCCGGTTTTAGTTACAGTGCCGGGGACGTAACTGACACCCTGCGGAAAATTGATAAATACACTATCATTGCTTGTTGTCATTGCTACTACATTCACATGAACCGTTAGCAAAGTTGTATCGAGGCAAATGGTTATTCCCTGTGCTGAAGTTGGATACTGAATGACGAACTGAGCTTGGCTTACAAAAGACATACACGTTAAAACCACAAACAGTAATAGTCTTCTTTTGGATGTCAAGTTGAAAAGTTTCATAACTTAGTGAAATTTGGTTATTGGTAATTCTTTTTATGCTTATGATTCAAATTGAACGAAACAAAATCTGGAAGGTTTCATTTTCATCATAATAAAAATAGCTAATTAAGAAAATATTTAAACGGATAATTTAGGGAAGTCAATTGGGACAAGAATTTCTGGTTATTCACATCACTCTTAGCCAAAAACAAATTAAACAATTACAACATACTGATCTGCAATAAAATTAAAGATCAACCTATATCCGAATATTGGTTAATAATCACATTAAAATTTTTATTTGTAAATGGTTACCCAAAAAGAGAGAATTGGACGATATTGTAAATCGCCTCACAATCAGAAGGGATATTGAGTTTTAAAAAAATTCAACATACAAAAACGGGCTTAAAAAACTATTCGTTTCTTAAGCCCGTTGGAAAATTCCTTATTTTAACCTTATAGTATCAGTTCAAAAAATAATTCACAAACAGAAGATCAATTTAAAAAATCAATTACCCTGAATTATCCAGCCAATATAAGATTTACTCTTTAAACTATCGAGCGCTTTCAATGCCTGACTATAGGAAGTATACTTATTTCCAACCCTGACAGGTTCAGAATCGTTAAGGACTGTTGCTTCAAAACCATCGGCTTTGAGTTGCTGAACAAATTTATTTGCATTGATTGTATCTTTGAAAGAGCCCATAATAAGACAAAATTTAACGCCGCTTCCACCCGTCGCACCATTGGCATTGGTTGCAAATATTGACCCATTTTGTTTATACGAACTGTACGATCTTGTATGGTCAGATTTCCCATTTGAGTAATCTCCTATTACCTGTTTAACTGGTTCACTACTTAAAAAACCAGGAATAAAAAGTTCTGTCCTTCTGTTTTCGCGATGTTGCGCAGGTGTCAAAATCTGTCCAGCAATACTTTTATTAATTAATTGTGATTCCCCATAGCCAGTACCTTTTACTTTCGAATTATCGATCCCCTTTGAAACGATGTAATCGACTGCAGCCTTCGCACGTAATTGAGATAATTTCAGGTTATATTGTTGTGAACCACGCGCATCAGTGTGGGAACTAAGTTCGACTTTCATTGTAGGATTTTCTTTTGTGAACGATACAAGCCGATCGAGTTCGATAGCCGATTCAGGCAAGATATCCCATCTGTCAAAATCGTAATATATATTTTTCAATACAATTTTCTCATTTACAATCATATCAAGTGGAATTGTATCTTTAAGAACAATACCAGGTTTGGGAATTCCTATTGAAATTACAATTACATTCTCTTTATATCCGAGGGCTGAAACGGTCGTATTGCAAACTGTATTTTTCTTAAATAAAAAAGAAGTTTTACCGTCGGCTCCGGTCATACTTGTTTTTCTACCACAAAAATTGACCATTGCTCCCGGTATTGGTTTCCTGGTTTTACCATTAACAACGACAATTTCCTGTTCGTAATCAATGTCTTTATCAAAGGTCATCTTGTAAATATCATCATTTCCTGTACCCGGACGATTGGAAGTCAGATAGCCAAATTCAACTTTTTCAGGAAGCGTCATTGCAAAATCGTCATATGTACTATTTATTGGCTCCGGAAATTGAGTAACCTCATCTTTTGCATCATTCAATTTTTTAAAGAATAAATCAAAACCACCTTTACTATTATGACCAGTTGAAGCAAAAACCAAAAATCGTTGAGGGAAACTATTCCCGGTAATAAAAGGGAATTCATCTTTTCCGCTTGTATTGATGTCAGACCCAAGATTTACAGGATTTCCCCATTTGCCGTTTTTCCGAATAGACAGATATAGATCCGTTTCCCCAAAACCACCAGGCATATCGCTGGCAAACACCAATGAATCTCCTGAAACATTTATTGCAGGTTGACCGACTGAATAAGCAGCGTTATTAAAAGGGAAATCCTCTATGACAGTCCATACGCCCTTAACCTTCTTCGCTACTACAATCCGCAACTTAATTTCCTCATTTCTAAATGGTTGGTATTTAACCGACGGATTAACGAAGTTTGACTGCGTCACAAACAATTCACCGGTTTTGGCGCACCACGAAACAGGACCGTCATGAAAACGGGTAATAAACTCCTCCAATGGCTGACGCGCACTCACAACATTACCATAAATATCAATAGCTGCTTTATAAAGGTCGTAAAACTCCTTAGCTTTCAATTCTTTATCCGATTTCTCAATCACTTCGTCGCGGAATGAGGAGAAATAGATGGAATCGCCAATAACTGCAGGACCAAAATCGCTCCGGATAGTATTTGATAAAATTTCGGACATCTTTACGGTCGATAAATCAAACAATCCAGATTTGGTGGATTGAGAATTGCCATAAAAGAATGTCATCATTATTGAAACAAGAATAAAAGTACGTTTCATAGATTCCTTTTTTTTATAAGGTTAAAAATCTCCAAAATGGTATCCGAATGATAAAACTTCGGCATTAATTTATGAAAAACAGGCAACCAAAAAGTTTTCATTTAAATACAAATTAGAAATAACGTGGAGATACATATCTCCGTTTCGTAAATGCAATCTCATAGGAGACCATTATTTCGTGTACACCCTGTTGATATTTTTTCATATCGGTAAATGGAAAATCTGCTGCATACCCAATTCTGAATCTGCTATTTATTATCCACTGGGCAATTGCACCAAATGCATCTCCCGAACGATACATTCCACCAATCCAAAACTTTTCGGCAAGTAAAAAATTGCCCGAAATATCGTACTGGAATGGAGATCCAACGACCGCTTTGGTCATAAATGTTGGTTTAAATTTTACATTATCAGAAATATTAAACACAACTCCTCCAGCAAAATATAACTGGCGGATATCCGACATCGTTGAGAAATTGTCTTTGCTCTCCTGAAGAAGGCGTGGCAACGACAAGCTTAGGTAATAACTTGGTGTCGATAAAAATACTCCAAACCCAAAATTTGGCATAAACTCATTCACAACTTCACCCAGCAACACCTGATCAGGAGTTCCATCCGGATATGGCTCTAAACTATTTAGATCATTATTGTAGTTAGAGAATCCACCTTTTATACCAAATCGTAATGAAGTATTGGTGTTAAGCAAAATCCGATAAGAATAATCCAAATTAACCATTATTCGACGTACCGGTCCTGATTTGTCATTCACAACATCAAATCCAATACCCACATTCTGGGTACTTAAAGGAGTTTGAAAAGAAAAAGTCTGAGTGGTGGGATGACCTGTAAAACCAACCCACTGATGTCGGCTCAGCGCCAAAAACCCCATTGTTTGCCAACTTCCTACATATGCAGGATTGATTGTCTGAAGGTTGAAAATATATTGAGTGTACATTGGATCCTGCTGACCAATAGAATATAAAGGACCGCTTAGTATAAGCAATGCCAGTACAGCTTTTCTTAATTTATCCACGATTTTCATATTGGTTCTTTTCTTGTATTCCACATAATTATTGAAGCATATATGACTGAATAAATGGTTTAACTATTTTCCGAGGAATATAAATCCGGTAAGAACCTTACCATCACCCAGTTTAAGGATGTAATAATAGGTTCCGACAGGTAATGCATCGTTCATCAGATTCCATTTATTCTCCGACCTTCCATTCCAGAACGCCTCATCTTCGCTTCCCCAAAAGTCCAGATTACCATAATGGTCTTTTTTGAATATCAAATTGCCGTTACGATTAAATATCTGCATTTCAGGATTATCATAAAGGTATAGACATCTGATCTTCAAATAATCATGAACACCATCGGCATTTGGCGTAAACACATTAGGTACAAATATCTCGCAGCTTTCATTCTTTGTTACTACAATTGTTACTGTTGCAATCGAGCACAGCGAAGGAGTGACATTATCACATATCTGATATGTAAATTTATCATTACCAATAAAATCCATTATTGGCTGATAGATGAAATCACCATTGGCAGTGAGCACTAATTTTCCGTGCACAGGAGCCACAATAGGCAGCGGGTTTAAAACGATGGCATCACTTTCAATATCATAGTCGTTGGTAAGAATATTCCCCTCTACCTTTTCATTCTCCCGGGTAGTAAAATTATCATCAACGGCAATTGGTGCATCATTCACAGGTGATACTGTGATATACAGATTTGCTAATGCGCTTAAGCCTTCACTATCAATAACTTTATAGGTAACCGGAGGAACACTTCCATTATAATGTTGAAAAGGAATAAATGTGAATGTACCGTCAAAAATGATGACAATGGTTCCAACTTCGGCAATAGTTATGGTTTCTCCCGGCAGGTAGGAATTCGAATCAATTGTAAAAGCTCCAAGCGTTAATGGTTCTCCTTCCGGATCCAAATCATTTGTGAATAAATTTCCAACTACTGTATTGTGCTCAGCAACAGTAAAATTATCATCAACCGCTAAAGGCGCCTTATTATTTGACTTAACATTGACGGTTATTTTACCGGGGTTTGATAAAACGCCATTATTATCCATCACAACATACTGAATGGAAACAAGTCCCACAAAATGTGCAAACGGAGTAAAAGTAACTTCACCTGAAGCTGATACTGTAAAAGCGCCTTTATTCGGAACATCAAAAGTTGTCTGCTTATCCGTAGATGAAAGATCAAGATCAGTTGTTGAAGGAACGATCGTACCATCACTGTCAG
>Ga0302215_10001662_pt1 | contig 15692 bp, 15 predicted proteins | sample II_Fen_N3_1_FD_194580 | JGI IMG/M metagenome (GOLD analysis project Ga0302215, IMG submission 194580) | Peat permafrost microbial communities from Stordalen Mire near Abisko, Sweden - II_Fen_N3_1 | ecosystem: Environmental > Terrestrial > Soil > Wetlands > Permafrost | place: Sweden: Abisko...
GTACAGGTATTAATGATGTGGAAAAAGACAAATTGTATTCTCTTTATCCAAATCCGGCTGTTTCGTCAATATATGTTTCTGGATTGGATATTGAAAGTATTGACATTTGTTCACTTTCAGCAAAAATTTTATTGCACAGCAACGAACAAAATGTTAATATTTCCAGATTGCCTAAAGGTGTCTATTTAGCAGTTGTTTATACAAAATCAAGTGGTTTAGTAGTGAAAAAATTTCAAAAGATGTAGTAATTAATAATAACAGGATTGAGAAAATAGGTAGATTAAAGTTTAAGTTCATTTAATTTACCTATTTTCTTTTTTTTATTTAGAAACTATTTATCTATATTTGTATTTAATTTTTTATAAAGATATGATTTCCAAATAATCATATAATTGTATTGAAAATTATTTTGCTGATTATAAGTGCTATAGGTAAAAGAATGAGGAAATATTGTTGCTAAATACATTTATTAAATTCAATTACATATTTTGGATATAATATATCACTAATTAAAATACGCTATTTTTGAAATGAGAAAAAGAATTTTAAATGTTCTGTTCCTGAGTTTAATTATAACTTTCAACAGTTGTAATGAAGATAGCATTTTTTACTCTAAAGTCGACATTAAGAATGGAATAACCACTGTAAAGGGAATCCATCCCGGTGGACTTGAAAATGCACTTTATCTTTGTTTATCTTCAACAAATCATCTTGTAATCATTGATACTATTGATGCTCGAGATTTTAAAACGATGCGTGATTTGATGCCTAATCTTCAAGTGTTGGATTTAAGCAAAGCTGTGATTACATCTTATAATGGCTACGAAGGATGTGGCGAAAATCGCATTTTCAGATATAAGGCAAATAAATTCCCTGAATTTGCATTCTATAGTCCAAGTCTCGCCAAGGGAAAATCAAGTTTAGAAAGCATTATACTTCCAAATTCAATAAAATCTATTGGAGAAAATGCATTCACAAATTGTTTAAATCTGACTGGTACGTTGGAAATTCCGGCTTCAGTAACTGATACTATTGGACGACAAGCCTTTTCGTATTGCTCTCAACTAACAGGATTAAAATTATCAGGTGTAAAATTTATTGATCAATTTGCATTTAGCGGATGTAGTGGCTTAACCGGCACATTAACAATTCCTGATTCTGTGAATATTATTCAATACCGGGCTTTTGCTAATTGTAATCATTTGCAAGCTGTTCATATTTCTTCAACAGTTACTGAGATTGACGAATTTGCATTCAATAGTAGCTCTGCCAACTTTATAGTTGATGCAAACAATCAAAGTTTTTCAGCCTTAAATGGTATTCTATTCAATGTTGATCAGTCTTTTTTGATTCAATGTCCGGTTAGTAAGACAGGTAGTTACTCAATCCCAGAAACTGTTGGATTAATTTTTAAGGGTGCATTTTCTAATTGTACTGGAATCACGTCCATAATAATTCCTGCTGCTACTTTTATGATTCTAAATGATGCATTCAATGGTTGTACTAATCTAACCGGAGTTTTTAATATTCCTGCAGGAATTTCCAGTATAGGATTGAATGTTTTTGAGAATTGTCCGAAAATAACAGCTTTTAATGTTGACCCTGCAAATACAGCTTATTCATTTAATGATGGTTTGTTAATAGAAATAGGAACACAGATGGTAAAGCGCTGCATTGCTTCAAAATCGGGTAGTGTTATTTTAGCTCCGGAAATAATGTCTATTGATAATTCTGCGTTTAGCGATTGTGTGAATATAACTTCAATTGAATTGCCCGCCGGTATATCATATATTGGTCAACGTTCGTTTTATAATTGCACTGCACTGCATGATATCTATATTCCAGTTTCAATTCCACTTGATATGAGCTCTTCTTATACTGCTTTTGATGGTGTAAATAAGAATACTTGTACTCTTCATGTTCCTTCCGGAACTAAATCAGTTTATGAGCAGGCAAGTGTATGGAAAGATTTTATAAATATTGTTGAAAATTAATGAAATAGCTATGAAGCGAAAATTCAGTATTATTATAACTGTATTCTGTCTGATTGTTAATATTCAGGCAGATAATTTCCAGAAAAAGTCACCTCATGGCGAAAATTTCAAATTAGAATGTACCAAATGCCATACTATTGAAAAGTGGACAAAAATTAAAACAACTGGATTTGATCACAATAAATCAAAATTTCCATTAATTGGTCAACATAAAAATGTTTATTGTAGAAGTTGTCACGTTTCGCTGGTTTTTACTGAAGCAAAGAAAAATTGTTACTTATGTCATACTGATGTTCATCAGGGAAGCACTGGAAAAGATTGTGACCGCTGCCATACTAATAAATCATGGATTGTGACCAATACAAGATCGCTTCACCAACAAGCAGGATTCCCCTTAAAAGGGTCACATCAAACACTGGATTGTAATCGTTGTCATACCGGAAAATCTACATTGATTTTCCAAAGTATGAAAACTGATTGTTTTGACTGTCATAAAGATAAATATTTTGCCACAGCAGGGAAACCATTCGACCACAAAGTTCTGGGATTTGATACCGAATGTGTACGTTGCCATTCAAATGCCGGAATGGATTGGAATACAATAGGTAAAGGATTCGATCACAGTTTTTTTCCAAAAACAGGTGCTCATAATGTAAGTTGCGACAGATGTCATAATGGAGGTGATTTCAGAACCAAGCTTTCTTCTGATTGTAATTCTTGTCATGGCAGTAAAATCGATGAAGCAAGTGCAATTTTTCCAGCTCATTCAGGAGTTTTTGCCAAATATACCTGTATTGATTGTCACAAACCTAAAACATGGAACACTGTTAATTTTAAACAACATGATGCCATTTTCGCAATTTATTCGGGCAATCATAAAGGGAAATGGACAGCCTGTACAGAGTGTCATACAAATGATGCAGTATGGGATGCTAAGAATTCATGTAAAAAATGTCATGGTAATAATCCAGAATTCAAATTTTAAACCCAAGAAATAAAAAATGATAAAACGATTTCTGATTTTTATTTTTCTCGGTTTAGGCATTTCAATATTTGCCCAATTAAATTATAAAGAACTCACCGGGAGCATTACATTTATAAGTCCTGAAAATTATTATGTCAGTTTTGTGAATACCAATGGAATTCAAATTGGTGATACACTTTTCACTTTAAATAATGAAAAGTACGTACCTGTTTTAATCGTTAGAGAATTTTCTTCTGTTTCATGTGTCTGTAATGCAATTGGTGATAATAAACTTCAACTTTCAACAAATATTGTTGCGCGTATTAAAAATGAAATTCCAATCGAAGTTACTGCCAGAAAATCGAATGAACCCATAACGGTAAATGATATAACTATTGACAATAAGATTACAAAAGAAACTAACCGCGTAAATAAAGCAAAATTTGATGGTCGTTTGTCTGTTTCAAATTATTCAAATTTTTCATCAAATTCAATGAGTAATACTACTCCAAATTACAGAATGCGATATAATCTTTCATTCAACGCTTCTCATATTGGTAATTCTGGATTTTCACTCGAAGATTACATGTCATATACACATACAATAAACAATCCATTAGAGAAATTCAATGATTTGAAAGTGTATAACCTGGCATTGAAATATGAATTTGACAAAACAGCATTTATAACGTTAGGAAGAAAAATAAATGTAAATACAGCCAATATAGGAGCTGTTGATGGTCTTCAGTTTGAAAAGAAATTTAAAACATTTTCAGTGGGTGCATTAATTGGGACCCGTCCGAACGATTCGACATACGGATTTGATTCAAAACTGTTGCAATACGGAGCGTTTATAGCTCATAACTTTCAGAAAAACATACAATATTCTCGTACTTCTGTTGCCTTTTTTAATCAAATGAATGATTTTAAAACGGATAGAAGATACATCTATATTCAGCATTCAAACTCTTTATTGAAAAATGTCGATTTTTTTGGATCTTCTGAAATTGATTTATATAGTTTGGAAAACAATATTCCAACTAATTCGATAAATCTGACAAGCCTGTATCTTTCATTATCATATAGGCCGGTAAATAATCTTTCGTTAGCATTGACTTTTGATGAACGGAAGAACGTTTATTATTATGAAACATTTAAAAACCGGATTGATAGTTTGCTTGAAAAAGAAATGCGGCAAGGTTTACGTTTCAGATTCAACTATAGGCCATTTAAATACTTTACCTGGGGAGTAAGTACGGGTTACAGACTTCAAACACCAACATCCCAGGCATCAATGAACGCTGTGAGTTATCTGACTTACTCTAAAATTCCATTGCTTGATGCTTCCATAACCGTAACTGGCACTGCATTGAAAACTGCCTATTTGTCGGGCTATATTGTTGGCGCTTCCATGTCGAAAGACTTCTTCGAGGGCAATTTCTCAGCTGAAATTGAATACCGGAAAGATTTGATTTTCGTACAGGATATTGCAGATGTAAGTGTTTTTTGGAGAATAAACAAAAGTTGGATGCTTTCTGCCGATTATGAAGCAACATTTGATAATGGAGATGCTTTAGGAAGAGTTTTTATAAATTTAACTAAGAGATTCTAATTCTGAAAGACAGTATGATGAAAGCCATTAAAAATTCTTTTTTGTTTTATACATTTGTTTTATTTTTGCTAACTTCGTGTAATCCGACAGAAGATCTCTCAGAACAGATGCCTTTAGTTACAACCGGAACAATCAGCCACGTTACAACTTCAACTGCTTCATGTGACGGTTCAATAATTTACAAGGGTAGTGACATAATAATTGCACGTGGCGTTTGTTGGTCGACAAGTTCAGTACCAACCGTTAAAAACGATACCACATTGAATGGAACAGGTACAGGAAATTTTTCGGGTTCCTTAATTAATATGTCAGCAGGTACAACTTATTACGTACGTGCATATGCCAAAACTGCCAACGGAACCTGGTATGGAGATGTTTTACAAATTACAACCGAAAAAGACGCAACGCTTCCCGACCCGGTTTTGAATCCTAACCTGACCTACGGCACCATGACCGACATTGAAGGCAATGTTTACAATACCATTACTATTGGTTCGCAAACCTGGATGGCTGAAAATTTACTTGTAATAAAATACCGCAACGGTGAAAGCATACCTACTGCTACTAACAATTCTGATTGGAACGCTTTGACTAGTGGAGCTCAATGTACTTACAACAATAATTTGGAAACAAATTCAATTCACAAATTCGGACGTTTATATAATTATTATGCGGTTTCCGATTTGCGAAACTTAGCTCCCGAAGGTTGGCATATTCCAACGGATGCAGAGTGGACTACACTGGTAAATTATGTCTCAAATAACCTCGGAACTTCAAACTCTGTATCAAAAGCGCTGGCTGCAGCTTCTGACTGGCCTGAATCTTCGGTTGCAGATGCAATAGGTTATATTGACCAGAATACCTACACATTACTAAATAATTCTTCAGGCTTTGGGGCACTACCAGCCGGTATTCGCGGAGAATACGGAGGGTTTAACTATGTCGCGAATTATGGTGGATGGTGGACTTCAAATGCCAATGACAATACAACTGCCTGGTTTAGAAGTATGAGTTTTTATAGCACAAATACAGGGAAGAATGTTTACAGCAAAAAGTATGGTTTATCAGTACGTTGCGTAAAAGATTAAACGATATAATATCTTAAAAGAAATCACCATTCAAGAATTGAATGGTGATTTCTTATTTATAAATTCATCAAATCTTCTAATTATATCCGCTTATCCAAGCATAAAAGTAATGAGGAAGCGGATTTTTAGTGTGGTTTATTAATATTCATATTTGACACATCGCAGTATTAAGAAAGTTTTACTACATTTGTCTAGAATAATCAGTGAGTTTTTTTTATTTTGTGCCTAAAACCATAAAACGAAAAGTTTAATTCATCACACAATAATGTATTAATTATCAATTGTCTATTTATGAAAACTTTTAAAATTTCTGCAATTTTTATTTTAATTTTAATATCACTGAATACGTTTTCTCAACTTACTGACCCTTTTTTAAATAGTTATTCTATTTATAAGAGTTATCACCCCGAAAAAGCAAAAGAATATAAAGACGTTGATGGGAGTCCTTATTTAAATGAAGAATTTATAGATGGCGTGATTTATATGCGTGATACATTGACAATTAAGTTGCCTCTTCGTTATAATATCTATACTGATGAAATGGAATATCAGTTAAAGGGAATAAATTTTGTAGTGGCTAATCCTCAGGATGTGAGTAAAATAGTGATTGGTAAATCTGTTTTTGTATACCAACCCTATATCAAAAAAGGTGGCTATTTTGAATTGTTCGAATCGGGAAAATGTTTATTGGTTCAAAAAAAATCAGTTGCATTTAAGCCTGCAGAAGGGCCGAAAGCTATAACGGGAGCACCTACACCTGCCCAGTTTTTAAGAAAATCAGATTCATATTATCTAGTTAAAGATAAGTCTCAGGTTGTAAGAATTGAGAATTTAAAATCGTTATTAAAGGCTCTTGAGGATCAAAAAGACAAAATGGATGCATTTGTAAATCAACAACAAATTAAGAATATCAGAAAGGAAAATATCATCAAAATGGTTAAATATTATAACACTTTGTAGTGTGCAAATAATTTAGATACTTATAAAAAATGCCTCTTAAATTTAAGAGGCATTTTTATATATTGATAAGAACAGTTTATGAATTTTCGTCAATCAGATTGATTTTTTGTTCAATCAATTTACTTTCTTCTTTTAAAGTTTCAATTTTTCGTTCCATTTCTTTAATCAATCCACCGCCCTTTTTTGAATTGGATGAGAAAAATCCAATATTATTTTCATAGGTGGCAATTTCCGATTTCAAATGTTCGTAAGCACGCATTAACTTATCGCGTTCACGGAACATTTTATTTTCGCCTTTGTTTCCGGCCATATCCTTCAAATTGTTTCTGAATGAATCCATCCGTCGGTTTGAAGAATCTACATTAAGTGCTTCAAATTGCTTATCTACTGCGTCTCGGTATTCTTTATAGACTTTATCCTTTTCTTTGAATGGAACATGTCCGATTGTGCTCCATTCCGCCATCAGTGCACGTAAAGCATTAAGCGATTCGGCAGGATTTTCAGTTTTTTCAAATGCAGCAATTTTTGCAATCAACTCTTTTTTCTTTAAAAGATTTTCAGTTTCTGCATTGCGCTGACCCGAAGTGCTTTTGTTTTTTTGTTCGAAGAAATAATCACAGGCAGCAATAAACCGTTTCCAAAGTTCGTCTGAATATCTTTTACCTACAGGACCAATTGTTTTCCACTCTTTTTGGTATTGTATGAGTAAATCGCCTGTTTCTTTCCATTCTACGCTATCTTTCAAAGCTTCAGCTTTTTCACATAACGCTTTTTTCAAATCGGCATTTTGTGAAAGTTCGTTTTTTGATTGTTTGTAAAATTCAGCTTTTGCTGTAAAAAATGCATCACAGGCTTTACGGTATCGGTCGAAAATACGTTGATTCACTTTGCGTGGAGCAAAGCCGATTGAACGCCATTCTTCCTGCCATGCCAACATAGTTTTGGTAGCATCATCCCAGGCTTTGTAATTTTTAATGTTACTGAAATCAAAAGCTTCAATCTTTTCGCATAATGTATTTTTTAATTCAAAATTTTCTTCTTCCAGTTTGCGAATTCCATCAAAATACGATTGATATTTTTTATTGATAGCAGTTGAAGCTTCTTTAAAGCGGTTCCATATCTGATCACGAATTTCGCGTGCTACAGGACCCATTTCATGCCATTCTTCGTGAAGTTTTTGCAGTTGTTGAAATGCAGAAATTATATCTGCTTCAGCAGCCAGTTTTTCAGCGGCTTCACAAAGTAACGTTTTAGATTCCAGATTCTTTTTGAAATCATATTCGCGTAATTCGTTATTTATCTTAATTAAATCCCAAAATGATTCCTGATATAGATTGTATTGTTTCCACAATTCAGTCGAAGCAGTTGCCGGAACTTGCCCAATCGATTTCCATTTTTGTTGTAAAGTGCGGAATTCATTGATATGTGAGGAAACATCATCATTACTTTCAACCAAAACCTTCATTTGTTCAAGCAAATGTTGTTTTTGAATAAGATTTGTTTCCTTTTCTTTTTCAAGCTGAGCCATTAATAAAGCTTTCTTGCTACGAAATTCATTCAACAGCGATTTGAAAATATCTTCAAATTCATCTTTTGAAGCCAGAAATTCGAGTTCATCACCACCTGCTTCGACAAAAGATTTCTTTAGTTCTTCAATTTCAGCTTTGGTTTTTTTGTAAAACAATTGTTTAATAAGCTCTACTTCGTCCTTAACTGCATCCACATCTTTACTGATAAGCAACTTTAAGGACTCAATCAATTCCGGTTTAGAACTTGCAACATAATCCGGAGTTGTCGGTTTTATTTCTTCAGGTTGTTCCTCAACCACTGTTTCCTCGTTATTTTCTACAGGCACTGATTCAATAGTTTCTGCAGTTTCTTTAGCAGTCACAATTTCCTCAACAATTTTAATAACTTCTTTAATTTCAGCGTTTTCAGATGTTTCGTTTGGTACGATTTCAGGATCCTTGTTTAAATCAAGTGGGCTCATTTTCAATTTTATTTAATGACTTTTGTTTAGAATTACACAAAATAGTTTGCTTGTGTAATCGCTATTAAAATAGCAGAGACAAAAATAGGTTATTTTTTTTAAATAATGTTATTTCTCGTAAAATAATCTTGGTTCTAAATTAGTGATTTTAATTTACTTCCTGTAAGCAACATACGTATTTGCCTGTTGCGCCGGATTAATTTGAATGTCATTAATACTTACATGTGCTGGACGAGTAACTATGAATTCCACAGTATCAGCAATATCTTCAGCATTGAGTGGAGTAAGTCCGGCATAAACAGCCTTCGCTTTTTCCTCATCGCCGTGATATCGAACTATTGAAAATTCTGTTTCGGCCATTCCGGGTGAAATTGAACTTACTTTTATGCCGTATTTCACTAAATCGATGCGTAAGCCTTTGGTAATGGCATTTACGGCAGATTTTGAAGCGCAATAAACACTTCCATTCGGATATACTTCGATACCTGCAATGGAAGAAATATTGATAATATGACCGGACTGTTCAGCAATCATGCTGGGAACAATTAATTTGGTCATAAATATTAAACCTTTAACGTTTGTGTCAATCATTTGCTCGTAATCGGACAAATCACTTTCATCAAATGGAGAAGCACCTGCAGCTAATCCAGCGTTATTTATAAGTAAATCAATTTTTTTTAAATTTTCAGGCAATGATAAAAAAGCTTCAGAACAAGCCTCTTTTTCGCGAATGTCAAAACAAAGCGAGATTACTTCAATTGAAAATTCTGCACGTAATTGTTTGGTGAGTTCATCCAATCGTTCAGCCCTTCTACCGGTAATTATCAGATTATAACCCAATCCTGCCAACCGAAATGCTATAGCGCGTCCAAATCCTGAAGTTGCTCCTGTAATAAATGCAATCATTGTACTATTTGTTTTACTCTTCTTTTCTTTTAATATATTTCAAATCATGACCCATTCTTGTCTTTTTAGTTTCCATATAAAAAGCATTATATTTATTGGGTTCAATTTCAAGAGGTACATTTTCAATAATCGATAATCCATATGCTTCTAAACCAATACGTTTCACCGGATTATTTGACATTAAGCGAATTTTTGTAACTCCGATTTCACGTAAAATCTGAGCTCCGACACCATAATCACGTTCATCGGCATTAAAACCAAGATGTAAATTGGCTTCAACTGTATCCATTCCTTCTTCTTGCAATTTATAGGCTCTGATTTTGTTCATTAATCCTATTCCACGACCTTCCTGATTCATATAAACAACAACGCCTTTTCCTTCTTTTTCAATTAGTTGCATTGCTTTGTGAAGTTGATCGCCACATTCGCAACGCATAGAACCAAAAATATCGCCTGTAATACACGATGAATGAACACGAACCAAAACAGGCTCATTTTCTTTCCATTCGCCTTTAATTAAAGCAATATGTTCCAATCCATTTGAAATCTGACGAAATGGAATGAGCTTAAAATGACCATATTTTGTAGGCATTTCTACTTTTTCTCCTTTTTCAACCAACGATTCACTTTTTAACCGATATGCTATCAAATCTTTAATCGAAATTATTTTCAAATCAAATTTTTTGGCAATTTTCAGCAAATCCTTCAACCGAGCCATTGAACCATCTTCGTTCATTATTTCGATTAATGCACCAGCCGGATACAATCCAGCCAGACGCGCCAAATCCACTGCCGCTTCGGTGTGACCTGCCCGGCGAATAACTCCTCTGGAGCGTGCCCGCAATGGAAAAATATGTCCGGGACGGCCAAATGTATCGGGTTTTGAATTCGGATCGGCTAAAGCCTGAAAAGTAGCGGCACGGTCAGCTGCCGAAACACCTGTAGTGCATCCTTCCAGTTTATCGACACTAACTGTAAAAGGCGTCGAATGAATAGAAGTGTTCTTATCAACCTGCATTTCAAGATCCAGTTCGTCACAGCGTTCTTCTGTTAAAGGAGCACAAGCTACTCCACGACCATGTGTAATCATGAAATTTACCATTTCGGGCGTTATTTTTTCGGCAGCACAAATAAAGTCTCCTTCATTTTCGCGGTCTTCATCATCAACAACAATCACAAATTTGCCGTTCTTTATGTCAGTTAATGCATCTTCAATTGTGTCTAAAATTGATTTCATATTTTTATGATAGTTTTGAACCGATTTCAGTTTCGGTTGATATTTTTAATAAAGTGTATAATTTAGTTTTGAAAATATTCCAGATTTTCACATATTGTTCAGGATTGAATAATGTAGCATCCACAATAGCTTTATAAGTCAGGAAAACTCCTATTGGCAATAAAACGGCTGAGCTCAACCACATACCTTCGTAGGCTGCCCACAAGCCTTCACGAGCCATTTTGTAACCTGTGTTATCGATGATATAATAAAAAATAAACATAATTACAGAAATAACAATCGGTGCTCCTAATCCTCCTTTCCGGATAATTGCTCCTAGTGGCGCTCCGATAAAGAAGAAAATTAAACATGCGAATGATAATGTAAATTTACGATGCCGTTCTATTTCATGACGCAGTACATAATTTGTCGGCTCGTCAATCATCATTTTATTGTAAGCAATCACATCTTTCATCGATTTTGAACGGTCCAAGGCTCTGCCGGTGGCTCGTATCATCTCATTCTGATTTAATGACAGAAACAATGAATCTGCATTAAATTTCTTTTTATCAGCCTTCAGACTGTCTTTAATTAGTTTTCGGCCAAATCCTTCTTCACGTGCCAAGTAATGTTGTTGGATCATTTCCTTACCTTGTTGCAGGCGTGTTGCATCAGCTATCTTACTCACCGAATCAATTGATTGTGTGAGTTGTTTCACATTTTTACTCACATGTTGATCCTTTAACATCGATTCGTCAAAACGATTGAGCTGCGTATCGAAATCTAATAAAATCTCCTTTAATTTAAACGTTTCCCTTCGATAGGGTATACTTGTTGGTGAATTGCTTAATCTCTGTTTCTTCAAATTCTCGAAACTCTCACCATCATATAACGTTAACAGAAGATATTTGTTGTCGGCAGTGAACTGAACTCGACCGGAGTCTGCTACCATAACAGTCGAATTATCGAATCCTCCCGAAAAATCATAAATCATTAAATCTTTCAGTAACCTTTTTTCTTTGGCTCTGACATAAAGATTTACTCCATTTATTCCGGAATAAAATTCCCCAACAGGAATATCAAATTCAGGAGACTTTTGTCGGAGAGAAAAAATAAGAGTCCACAATTTAGTTTGAGCTACCGGAAGCACATAGTTTGAGAAATAAAATGCTCCAACACAGACAATTGAAATGAAAAAAACCAAAGGGCGGATGATTCGAAATAATGAAATTCCTGCGGCTTTCATGGCAGTAAGCTCAAAATTTTCACCCAGATTTCCAAAAGTCATAAGTGAAGCCAGCAAAATGGCAAGGGGTAATGCCATGGGAACCAGCGAAAAAATGGCATAAACAAAAAATTCAGACAGCACGGACCAACCAATTCCTTTCCCAACTAATTCAGCCACATGTTTCCATAAAAACTGCATCAATAAGATAAAAATGCAGATAAGGAAGGTCATTAAAAACAGCGTAAAAAAGCGTTTAAATACGTAAGAATCAATTTTTTTAGGTTGAAACATGCTTGTTTTTTTTTGAAGGAACAAAATTACAGCAAAAAGTTCAATAATCACGTATTTGTAAAGCGAAAATACACAGCGTTGTTTATAATTAAGAATAAGTGAAATAAAAATGACAGAAATCTTACTCTCAATTCTTTTGAGTCAATTTCATAATGAAATTTAATCCTATAATTAAAAACGCATGGTTTTAAATTGACGGGATCATTCAGATTATAAAATAAAAAACCATTCATCTGGCTGATCGAATGGTTCTTTTTGTTTTTCTTATATTCCTGTTTTTCTTCGAAGTACTTCAATTTGCTTATTCCAAAGTAAAATCAAATCATTAATTTCTTTTGGTTCGGCAAAATCTGTAATCATCAAAGCCAGTTCACCGGTAACTTCAAGAATGACGATTTTTAACTCAAAGTAATACTCGGTTTCCAAATCTTCTTCCCATTGAAAACGTGCACTGACATTCTGTTTCGTCTGAATCAAAAAAGCCGTTTGATCATTTTCGTCCCACGAAAAGGTAAATTCATTGCCTTTGACGGTCACTCCATCTGCAAACCATTCTGCAAGACCCAAAGGATTGCTGATTGAGTTCCACAGCACATTTAAGGAGGCCGATTTTAATTGATATTCTATTTCAAATTTCGTTTTTTTCATAAAAGTTTCGGATAGGGTAGAAAATGAATTGGACTAAAAGCATTCTTTCAGTTTAGCGTTCGCAATTTAAATAAAATTATCGAAAACGACAGATTAATATGCTAAAAAATAATCTTAAAATACTATTTTTAACCCTGTAAACTGCTTTTCTCAAAGCATAACGGTAATAATTGTTTTACGTTTTCGATAAAATAAATTTGCTCAGTACCATAAAGCAAAATGTTTATATTTTTTTCGAAACGCATTTCTGTTTCCAGAAGCACTTGGCGGCATGAACCACAAGGAGTTACAGGATCTTTCAAAAAATCACCATTTGTAAATGCTGCAATAGCAAGTGTTTTAACAGCAACATCAGGATATTGAGCATTGGCAAAAAACATGGCTACACGTTCGGCACAAAGTCCGGAAGGATAAGCTGAATTTTCCTGGTTATTTGCTGCAAATATTTCTCCATTTTCAAGCTCAACTGCGGCTCCTACGTGAAATTTCGAGTAAGGCGCATAAGCTTTTAAAACCTGTTCTTTTGCTTTGTTGATTAATGCTTGGTGTGAAGTGCTTAATTCGTTAAAATTATAAATTGTAATATCTGTTTCAATTGTTTTTTTTTGCATGTTGTGTTTAGTTACAAGTGAAGACTTTTAAGTCATTAAATGATTAAAAAAGAGAATATTTACTGAATTAAGAACTGAAATTCCGATCAATAAATTAAATTGTGTTTTAACTATTGTAAAACGATTCAGCACAAAAATATAAAAATATCCTTTCAAATCCTTCATTTTACCGAATTAGTTTTAATTTTGTAGCAAAATAATACTATAAATTTTAAGCATGAGAGTAAAAATTGTAACCGGAGTTTTATCATTAGTTTTTTTTGTGAATAGTATTGCATCAGCCCAATCTCTCAATAATGCATATCTTCAATATATCGAGCAGTATCATAAAATAGCCGAAAAACAACAAAAAGAACATGGAATTCCGGCAAGTATAATTTTAGCTCAGGGTTTGCTTGAATCGGGTGCCGGACTAAGCGAATTGACCATAGCTTCAAATAATCATTTTGGAATAAAATGTACTGATTGGGCAGGAGATAAAGTGTACCACGATGACGATGAAAAAGGTGAATGTTTCAGAAAATATGACAAAGTACTTGATTCTTATGAAGATCATGCGCAATTTCTAAAAACCAGATCACGTTATTCATTTCTGTTTAACCTGAAACCAACTGATTACGAAGGCTGGGCCTTCGGACTAAAAAAAGCCGGTTATGCAACTGATCCAACCTATGGTTTCAAACTTGTTTCGATAATTGAAACGTATGATTTACACCGTTTTGATCTGGGAAAAAGTGATGACAATTCTAAAAATGAAAAGAAGTTTGATTCAAATAATTCAGAATCTAACTATTACGGTTCTTCCATGGGAACAATTAACGCCACCACAAAACATGAGGTTTTCAAAGTAAATCGTGTAAAATGTGTAAAAGCCCTTGTTAATGATACTTATGCCCGTTTAGCTGATGAATTTAATATGAGTGAAGTGCGTTTGCGCGAAATGAATGAAGTTAGCTCCAATGAATCCTTGCAACCCGGATTCTGCGTATATATTTCATACAAGAGAAGTAAAGCGGATAAAAGTTTTCAAACTCACGTGGTACAAGTCGGTGAATCCATGCATACTATTGCACAGGATTATGGTGTGAAAATTGAAAGTTTATATAAACTGAACAATATGGCATTTACGGAAGGAGCAAAATTGGGTCAGGTACTTAAAATGAGATAGATCGGATTTATCTAAATAATTATCAATCATTTAAATAATATTATGCGGAAAAAAAATACCGAAATGTTGAGAGATGTAATCCGACAGGTGCTGAAGGAACAACATTTGGATAAACCGTTATACGAAAAACGATTGATTGAAGCATGGCCATTAGTGCTTGGCAGTAATATTATGCAATACACTTCTGATTTAAGTATAAAAAGAAAAGTTTTATATGTCAGCCTTAACTCTTCGGTTCTTCGTCATGATTTATTCCTTTCACGTGAAGAAATAAAAAATTCGCTAAACAGACAAGTAGGAGCAGAGGTAATTGTAGATATTATTTTTAAGTAATATGAATTATCGGGAACATCTTTCCAATCCGCTATCAAAACATTTTATTGATCATTTGGTTTTAGAAATTTTTGCGAATCCGGCAGATTTTGCGATTGTATATCAATTCATGTTTGATAAAGAAATAAAAGTGTCTTGGCGAGCTGCATGGGCTTGTCAGAAGGTAAGCGAAAAGTATCCTGAGTGGTTTACAGAACAGCAGTTTAAAGAAATAACCAATCTTGCTATTTCTACTACTCATGGTGGTTTACACCGTGGATGTGTTTCTATTCTTTATAACCTTAATCTACCCGATCCAATTCCTGTTGATTTGCTGAATGCTTGTTATGAATGGATGATTTCTCCCCGGTTTCCAATTGCTGTTCAGGCTTATTCAATGAAACTAATTTATGAGATTTGTCTCCGGGAACCCGAGTTGATCCCAGAATTTCGGGCTTACCTCGAATCAATTTCGCCTGACGATTATTCAAAAGGTTTTAATGCATCCAGAAATAATATTTTGAAAAAGTTGATTGACAAATAATTATCCCATTAAATTATAACGATTATCAAAATTGCACACTTTAACAATAAAAGTGTTACTTTTGTGGCGACATTTGAGCAGCTAAAAAAGCTGTTTATGACTTTTAAGTTTAATTAAAAAAAAGTTTTATGACTTTAAAGAAAAACATTCTGGCATTACG
>Ga0302215_10001666_pt1 | contig 15669 bp, 20 predicted proteins | sample II_Fen_N3_1_FD_194580 | JGI IMG/M metagenome (GOLD analysis project Ga0302215, IMG submission 194580) | Peat permafrost microbial communities from Stordalen Mire near Abisko, Sweden - II_Fen_N3_1 | ecosystem: Environmental > Terrestrial > Soil > Wetlands > Permafrost | place: Sweden: Abisko...
CGGAGCAGACTAAAAGTTGTTAATGGACATAAAGCAACTTATTTCTTGGAAGGTTTTTGGTCTTTCTCTACTTCTTCAACTTTGACTTTAACTTCTTCAACAAGATCTGTTACTTCGTTTTTTGTTTTTTCGAATTTTTCGGTAATGCTGTCAACAAAATCACTGAATTTATCCTTTAATGCATCTACTTCGTGTTCACCTTTTCTGTAAATGGTTCTACGTGTAACTGCACCTTTTGCAGGAGCATATAAGATTCCTACCAATGCTCCAACAGCCGCTCCGGCCACAACTCCTAATACTACTTTTACTGTACTCATAATGTTTTAGTTTTTTTGAAAATAAATACTTATTTGAATAATACAAATGTAAGTCTATCCGCACTGTTGCCAGTTACACAATTTTCGGAAAGATTTACACAATTCACACTTTTATTCATTCAATAACAATTAATACAGGGTTATTGTTGAATTTTATTAAAACTTTCTGAGTATCATTTTAAACCTGACTTATTCAGCTTATAGATACCGTATAACCACTAAAATCTCAGTTAAAATCGGGAAGAATTGATATACATTTTAATTTAAATGATGATCATCCCGGCTTCCTGCAATACCGTTTGTCACACAGTCATAAAACCGGTCAGGAAGACCGGTTGGAAGGATAAATAGAAAACACAAATAAACTATATGAGTTTGTTATGCCTGAATAGTTTTAAGTGTGTGTGAATACATGTTGATGGTTTTACTACCATCTAAATAAATTAAATTAAATCATTTTATTATCCTTCAAGAATATGTGCAAAAAGATCAAATGCAGTCTTATTTTCTGATCTTTCTATACTTTTGATAAATAACAAGTCATTACCGGTTTCGTTCGGTTTGTTTAGATTATTTTTAATAATCATTGAGGTCGAAAGGTAATCCCTTACATCAACTATAAAGGGAAAGTTGGATTTTTCAATTTCTGATTTTTTCATTTTAATTCGTTTTTAAGATTATTTGTATAGGTTTTTATTTTTTATTTTCGAATTTGAATTTTCAACTTTCGATACTCTGCAAATATAAGGTTATCAATATAGTCAGGTGTTATATAATTTCAATTAATGTTTTCGTAATTCTCACATTTACTATTAGTATCGGCACTATCTGTGGCTATTATACAGATTTTAATGACCATGGTCATCTTTGTTTCCAGTTTTAATGGATTACATTAATATAGAATGAAGAACTCTTTATATGGAAGTAAAAAAAATAGTCCTTGCTATTAGTCAATTGACATTTAGAAAGAACTATTTTATTATAATTTTTTTTGTTTAAATGATAGTCTGTATTTCGATATTATTTAGTTGAAATAAAGACAAAAAGATTCAAATTTAAACGGGGTGAATATATTGGTTCAACCAATATTAATCAATTCAAATGATGGAAATGAAATTACAAAGTATCTGTTTTTCCTTTTTCCAAACGTTTTGCAGCTTTTTCTGCACGTTTTTCTTTTAGGTTTTTAACAGGAGTCTTTTTGTCAGATTTCTCTTTACCTTCTTTTTCTTTTGACATTTTGTTTATTATTTAAAAGCTATTTTATAAAGCTATTTTTATTACTAAGAGAACCTCCTGAATTTTTTATTCAATCGGATAAAATCTCAATTTTTTATTGACTCTATGCGTTAAAAATAATCTTCTAAAATTCTATTTCGATCCATGAAATACAAATTTGTATTATGAATCAATTTTTAATTCAATTTCTTTAAAAGGTTTGAAATATACCCTTTTTAAAAGCATATATTTCATTCCATTTTAAGATATTGTTGATACATTCATGACCCTGACTATTGATTTATCAGCTTACGAATGGTTCTGTTGATCTGATAGTTTTAAATTAATGTATGGCAATACCAATTGTTGATACACCTGTTGAAAGGTCCAGGAATGCTCCGATATTTCTATTGAAACGATATTCTGTTCCAACATGTAAATCAAGATATAAAGGGTCTGTAGAACGATAGTAAGTTCTGTCTCCTGTATAACTGTCATTCCATGTGGTGGTTTCAATTGCCACTCCTAATGAACCGGCAACATAAAAATTCCAATGTGGACCTGCATGCAGTAATTGATCAAGATAAAGTGTTCCTTTTACTCCGATAGGGGTAACATAAGCTGTATAGTTAGGATCAGAATAAGAATACAATGTCAGGAAAGGAGCTAATGTAAAATTTTTAGCTACTCCAAATTCATAATTGATATCAAAAACCGGTAATGTATGTCCAATGTATCCATAATATCCCGAATACCCACCAATTCCAATACCAAGATTTAATACATTGCCATGACTATCATAATCGGAAATTCTGTCTGAATGCCTCTGGGCCGATAAACTTGTTCCAAAGGTCATTAAGATCAATGCAACTGTTACTGTTAATACTTTCATTTTTTTGTTTTTAAATTAATTTAATTCTATATTGATTAAAGTTTAGTGTCGAATGGTGTTTAATTATTTTCTGTTGCCGTTATCATGACCATCATTCTTTTTATTGTCATTACCACGGTTTTTATCATTTCCTCGTCTCTGATCCTGATTGCGACCTCTGTCGTTTTCACGAACCTGTACACGGTTATTGACTCTTACTACGCCCCTGTCATTACCACGAACCACTACTCTGTTCGGACGGACTACTTCGTGACCTCTTCCACGATCATTAGGCCTCACTCCGATATTACGTTGTTCATGTCCACGGTATCCTTTGGCATATTTTGTTCTGTATACCCTGAAATTATCATAAGGCCTGTTTCCACGATAGTCATTCATGGCAACTTTATACCCACCGTATAAATCGTAATTTCTGTAGCGGTAAGGCAATGCCCGGCTATGAATCCATTTGTTTCCCTGATAATAAATAAACATTGAATTATTTACATCATAATAACTTTCAATGTCGGGAAGATAATAATAGTGGACACTGTTATAACCGGCCGGTCCCCACGCAGGTGGCGTTCCAACATTTACTCTTACTGATAACTGACCTTGTAAGGAACCTGCAAGGATCAACATCATTCCAAAAACCATTAATTTTAATGTTTTCATTTTTTTTATCTGTTAAGTTTGTTTTATTTTTTAATCAGAAAGAATTTTAAGATTTAGTTCTGCATCAATTGCGACCGCCTCTATTGTCTTTTCCACCTTCATGACCTCTGTTCTTGCCCTGGTCATGACCACGGTCATTGCCCCTACCCTGACCTCTGTCATTTCCACGAACCTGTCCTCTGTCATTACCTCTGGCTTGCACCTGGTGGTTATCACGACCATTTTGATTAAATCTTCTTTCCGGCCCCCTGACATCGCGACGATCATCTCTTCTGAACGATTGATTCACTACATGCCCTCTTCCATGATCTCCATATCGTTCTCCGATATTGCGTTGTTCATGTCCACGGTATCCTCTGGCATATCTTGTCCGGTATTCCCTAAAATGATCATAAGGTCTGTTACCACGATAGTCATTCATGACTACTTTATAACCACCGTATAAATCGTAATTTCTGTAACGGTAAGGTAACGATCGGCTATGAATCCATCTGTTTCCCGAAAAATAGATGTACGATGAATTATTTATATCATAATAACATTCAATATCGGGAAGATAATAATAACGTGCATTGTCATAACCCACTGGTCCCCACTGAGGAGGTGTTCCGATATTTAATCTCACTGATACCTGTGCCTGGGTGGATCCCGCAAGCAATAGGACAAATCCTATTATAAATATTTTTAATGTTTTCATTTTGTTTTATTTTAAAATATCAATTACTTTTCACTTGACAAAGGTGAGGACTTTTACACTCGAATCCATTACACAATTAATGAAAAAAGTTACATCATTCACACCTTTTAATAAATTCATTCTACATTTCATCCTGAAAATGTCACTCTGTTTATTTTTTAAATTGTTTAACATCAACTATTTATAGTCTGATTACCCTATTGAAAGATGAACCGGTATTTCTTTCAATCTGAGCGACACATGTTGAATAAACAAAAACAATACCAGTTTATTGCCAACACTAATTATATGAAAACATAAAACATGTATACATTTTACAATCCTGAAACTATAATAATAAACAAAATGAAATTGGTAGTTTATAGTGGGTAGTGAGTAGTTGGTAGTTAGTGGGTAGTTGGTAGTAGGTAGTCGGTAGTTGTAGTTGGTAGTTGGTAGTTGGTTGTTGATAGTTGGTTGTTGGTTGTTGGTTGTTGATTGTTGGTTGTTGTTGACAAGTTGATTGTTAGTAGTTGGTAGTTGTTAGTAGTTGGTAGTTGATAGATGATAGATGATAGTAAATAGTTGGTAGTTGTTAGTAGTCGATAGATGATAGTAAATAGTTGGTAATCGGTAGTTGATTGGGAGTTGATTGATAGTGGGCAGTAAGTAGTTGATAGTATGATGGTAGTGTATAATATTTTCTTACCTTCTTACCTTCTTACTTTCTTACTTTCTTACTTTCTTACTTTCTTTACTACCAACTACCTACTACCAACTACTAACTATAAACTACCTACTACCAACTACTAACTATAAACTACCTACTATAAACTATTAACTATACGCTACTTTTTGAACCTTTCCCAAAACCTGATTGTTTATTAATAAAATAATTTCTGTATAGACTGATATTCAAATTCAAAAAAACAGGTTATGTCCTGAATCCTTTTCAGGGATTTATAGATTATAATGGAAGAAAGTACAGATGAATAAAAATATAACGGGCAGGAAAATGAAAGAAATATCAAATTACAGAACCCTGTTACCGTAAAAAACTAATTGGCACATGGTTGCATGAAGTAAATTTATCTGATTGAGGTTGTAGTCATCAGGTATTTATTTTCTCAGTTTACGTGGTAAACAAAAGAAATCCGGAGTGCAACCATGTGTTTCAAACTATAAAATCAGGTTTTAAATGATATCGGGAATAACATCACCTAAACAGAAAACTATTATGGAACAGACAAAACTAAAGAGTAAAATCACATCAGTAGATGAATATCTAAATGAACTACCCGACGATGTATACACGGTTCTTGAAAATATCAGGCAGATTATCAAATTTTTAGTGCCCGATGCGGAAGAAACTATCAGTTATCAGGTTCCATCCTATAAACATAAAGGGATGTTGGTTGGTTTTGGTGCTTCAAAAGACCATTGTTCTTTCTTTGTAATGAGTTCAACGCTTCTGAAAGATTTTGATGAAGATATCAAAGACTTTGATACTTCTACCGGCACCATTCGTTTCACACCGGACAAACCCATTCCAAACGACCTGATCACACGGATTGTTATGGCCAGGTTGGCGGAAAATGAAGCCAAAAGCAAAAAAAGTAAGTAAGAAATAATGAGTTGGTAGTTTATAGTTGGTAGTTTATAGTTGGTAGTAAGGGGTTAAATTAGTCGTTTGGGAAACTAATTCGAGAGGTAAAGGTGACTACCAACTACCAACTATAAACTATAAACTACCAACTATAAACTATAAACTATAAACTATAAACTATAAACTATAAACTATAAACTATAAACTATAAACTATAAACTATAAACTATAAACTTCTTTCTACCAACTACCTACTTCCAACTACCTACTTCCTACTACCAACTCTTCAAACTACCATTGGCACTTCCATAACCAGCAACCTGGCATCACTGGTTGCCGTTATTTCTATTTCGTCCGTCTCGCTGACACCCAGTCCATCCCTGAGGTTTAAAGCTTGTCCGGCAACAGTGACACTCCCCTCGATGACAAAGAAATAAACTCCGTTTTTCTCAACATTCAACCGGTAGTTTCCTTTCCAGCCTTCCGACAATTCTCCCAAATAGAACCATGCCTGTTGGTGAATCCATACCCCCTGATCATTGGGATTGGGTGACAGGATCTGTGTCAGCTCGTTGGGTTGTGCCAGGTCGGCAATAGATATCTGGTCGTAACGGGGAGTAACACTCTTTTTGTCAGGAAGAATCCATATCTGCAGGAATTTCACTTCCTTGTCCTTGTTCTTATTGAACTCGCTGTGGAAAATCCCTGTACCGGCACTCATCACCTGAATCTCACCGGTGGTGATCGTACCATGATTGTTCATACTGTCCTTGTGTTCCAGGTCACCGAAGAGCGGAATGGACACAATCTCCATGTTATCATGCGGATGGGTTCCAAAGCCTTCCCCTGCTGCAACACGGTCATCATTCAATACCCGCAGTGCTCCAAAATGAATACGTTCTGGATCGTAATAATTCGCAAAACTAAAAGTATGGTGTGAATCGAGCCATCCATGATTGGAATGACCCCTTGAGGCTGATGTATGCAATATTGTTTTCATTGTGTGTCGTTTTTTATTGTTGGAAAACGTTTCCAACTTCTTGCGACAAAGGTACTCCGATCCATTACCTGCCGGAGTAATGAAATCGGGTGAATGATTGCAAAAATCAGTACTTGCGTGAAGAAATCCGGAATTCGGAAGGAGTCTGACCCGTACATTTCTTAAAGAAGTTGTTGAAATGAGACGGCTCCTCAAAACCAAGTTCAAAGGACAGTTCTTTATTGCTGATAGAACTGAACAGCAGCGAACGTTTGGCCTCGGTAATCAACTTGCTCTGGATATGATCTTTGGCTGATTTACCGGTCAGGTTTTTCACGGTTTTATTGAGATAATCACTGGTCACAGCCATTTCGCCGGCATAATCAGAAACCTGATGGGTAGTGGCATAATTCTTATTTAATAATTGTCTGAAGGAACCAAGAATACGATTGCCCGATTCGATCAGTTGAAGATTATTACTTTTACGAAGCCCGCATAGATGATTGCTCTGTATCAGGAAAATCTTGACCAGCGAACCTATAGCTTCCTGTGTATACGATTCAAGCGTTCCGGCAAAGTGCGTCATTTGGCCGATCAGGTTCAGGTAGATGGGTAATTCGGTCTCTTCAATTACTAATGGGGGCGATTCACCGTAATCATTGAAAAGATAAATATCATTGATCAGCTTTTCGGGAATGGAATTAAGCACAAGGAATTCCTCGGTAAAGGTAATCACCCACCCCACCGGTTCGTTGCTTAGGACCAGCCGATGCATTTGTCCGGGTTGAATAAAAAAGATGGTACAGTCCTCAATCCTGTATTCAGTAAAATCCACATAATGAACCCCTTCTCCCCTTTCGATAAAAATGATGGTATAATAATCATGCCGGTGCGGACTATCCGGCAACCCTCCTGCATTCCGGTAGATTTCTTCCATCCGTTTTAACGCAAAGCCAGGATAATTCAATGAATTTTCTGTCAGGGAGTAAGTTCTGATATCTTTATGAATCGAATTCATACATGCAAATTTAAATGAAAAAATTCAATCAATGGGTTAATACATTTACTATTTATTCATTTACTATTTACTATTTATTCATCCGTCAAAAAGCCGGACAAATTTTACTGTTTACTATTTATTCGTTTAATCTGATAGCTATCGGGACTACTATTAGTCTGCTGACACCCGTTTGTTTCTTATCATTTTTGGTCCGTCAGCTGATGGACACCAGGAAAAGCATTAATTAAACGGCATTAACTATGAATTATGAATTATGAATTATGAATTATGAATTATGAATTATGAATTATGAATTATGAATCAATGTCGTTTAGTTAAGGATGTTGCTTGTATTCACACTTTGTGCAACTTAGTGCTTTTGTGTCTTAGTGGCTAATATTTTCTTGCCACAAAGTCACAAAGTCTCAAAGTTACACAAAGAAAAACACTAACTAAACGAAATTGAATTATGAATTATGAATTATGAATTATGAATTATGAATTAAATTCCGGTAATCTCCCATAAACATCATAATAGGTTTGCTGAATCAATCCATACACATAATCCGGCAAATCAATATGATTGGCGTCCTAAGTTACAAACCAGTAAATATCTAACCCGTCAATGTTTGATTCGGACATCTTCTTATCCAGCAGTTCCTGATGGTGGAGAATAGATTGTTTTAGCAAAGAATCTTTGTTATTAACCAATGGCTTTTTTATTCCCGACTTGCCTATTAACACCAGATCTACACTCCCATTTGCCAACCGGACAATATAATACACACCCGGAAGATCGGGTACTTCTTTACCTACTTCGATCAGGCTATTTCCTTTTTTGAAAATAAAATGACCGTTTTTCAAGTATTTTATTAATTCGTCAAACACAATATTAATTTTAAATTTTTCGTAACTTGTAATATTATTCTCACTTTAAGTTATTTTCTCCAACTGTATATTCATACGGCAACCAGTCAGCAACCCGTTGATCCCCCATATAACCTGACCAGTTTAATCCGGATCCATCAAAATATCCGTTTTTATCAAAAAATACGTAATCTTTCAGTAATGTGACATAACTGGTTCCTGCGGAACTGGTTATATAAAAACCTTTCGGATAGTTTAAATACCTGTTATCTTTGTGATCAAGAACAACAATGTCTTTCAGACTGAGCTTATTATCGGTTGTCGAAATTGTGAATCCTTCTATTACAGAGTCATTCAACGAGATGGATCTGAAAAAATGCATGCGCGACCCCGTATAGGTAGCTTTCCTTTTTTCTGCATATTCTTTTTGATGTTCCTCAGTTGCTTTATTCTCTTTAAAAACAATATTCCCGCTCAAAAGGATTTCGCCATTCTTTCTGTAATATTCAAACCTGTCCAGGTAATAGGTGACCTTATAACCCAATGCATTATTCTCAATCAGGATTGGTTTCGAAGCAAATGCTTTCAGAACAACTTTATCAGCAAAATAATTAAATGTTATATCCTTCTCATTCAATATTTTACAGTACAATGCATTATGCGAAAAACCAAGAAATTCCTTTTTAAACAATCTCATATTTTTCTGTCTTAAGGCTTTAAGGGATTTTGATTTTATCACCGTTTCTTTAAATTCATATTCCTTGGGCTTCAACTGAATCTCAATTGTCCGGGAAGATGAAAAATCCTTCAACACAAAGGAATAATACCCTATGGCACTTATTACCAAAGGCATGGATACATGTTCCGATCTGTTCAGTTCAAAATATCCTTTCACATCCGAAATAGTCCCGGTAAAAGTTCCATTATAATAAACCGATGCAAACGGAATGGGGGTTTTAGTCTTTTCATCCCGTACAATTCCTTTTACAACCTGGCAATAGCCTATTGTAAAACAATTTATAAAGAGAAACAATAAAATGTATTTTCGCATATACGTTTATTAACTGATTTACTTTGTTGCTCCAAACCTATATTATATACAAACTTATTTTATTGAACTAAGGATCATGCCTATTGTTCTGAACCACAAACTTCACCATCATTTCATTTAATGATGGACATAGCCGGCATGAAAAATGAACAACTTAATTTCGAATGAGAAAACTAATAATTATTAATATAATACTCAGACTTCCTGGCACAACAAGCAATAACCATAATTTCCCGGTATCTTTTGTATTCGGGATAATGCCTTTTTTCAATAAAACGCCTAAAGATATTAAAATTAAAGGTAAAATAAGGTCTCCTAATAATTTAATCATACTGATATAATTTAAAGTAATTCATTTTAAAATCAACTATTCCCTTTGATATCCGCCAAAAATAGTTTTACAAATTGAAACTAACTATTTATAGATATTCGCTGTTCATAGTCATTATTTGGAGCTGCCTGAATTTTTACTGAGAATTGAGATTATGTCATCTTTTACAGTCCAAGTTTTCTTACCCTGGATTCAATGGCTCCTTCATTTCGTTGGAAGATTTTGGAGAGTTCATTTATTTTAAACCCTTCGCTTAACAAAAATATAAGTTTATTATCCTCATCCTTTGTCCAGGGTGTATAAGCTTTTGGATAAGTTTCTCTGATTTGAGAATAATAGTTAACATCTTCGTTTTTAACATTATCTATTTTCTCTTTTTTTAATTTTTGTAATGTTGTCAAACAATCCCAAAATGCATCAACAAATTCAGGAACATGTTCTTCAAAAACCATTACACGCTGTTTTTCATAATTACGTTCACGTTTATTGCTTTCAGTAATTGTGAAGTACAAGTCATTTTTTTCACTTTGCTTGATATCAAAGAAATAGGTGCGACTACCTTTGCTAAGTTTTTTTGAATAAAGTTCAGTTTTTTCCATTTGAATATTATTAAAGTGGTTAATTTCAATTTCATATACAATTTTAAAACTACATTCTACTTTCCCTCACTCTTTAGGATTGCTTATTCTATCTAACTTACCTCCATGAACTATCCTCTAACTACAAATACAAACCGGACAAAGAGTGATTCATTCAATTAGATTATCTCATTTCCCATGATTTACCCCTAGTATCTTTCCATCTTTTTTTTGTATCCATATCTCAGCTACTCCTCCAAGTGTGAATTCTTTTGGTAAGCTTCCTTCAACTTTCCAAATACCATCTTTTAATACCGCAACAAATGGTTTCTCATTATAAATCTTTACTCCATAAATAGGCAACCATACAGAAATAGCGATTCTGATTGCTGTCAGTTTATTCGGCACAAAACCTTCTTTCGGTACATAACCAACAACTCTTTCTTTATAGTTATGTCGAGCACATAATGCAGACCCATTGACTAATAGAGCTCCGGCTAATACAAATAAAAACAGATAATGCCTTTTGAAATTACTTGATTTTTTATTTATCATTTCTATTTATTTTAGATTTAATTATACGACTTATCTGAAATAAGAAATTGGAACAATATATTGTCCTGTTTTATTACTTTAAAAGTTGAACTTTTTAAATATCCTAAATATAGGAATAAGGTTTTAATTAGGGGTATTTGGTTTTCTATTAAGGTTTAATATTTTAATAATAAGGGTTTTAAATATTAAAACTTATTTCTCATTTTAACCCTTAGTAGTCCCTCAATATATAAAAAATAAGCCCCAATAAAAGCAACTTAATAAAAGACTGATATTTAGGAGTTTAAAATTAAGTTACATAAGAGCGCCTTATTCCGCCCGCGGAACTAAAAACGATAAGAAACAAATAAGGTGTATATCATTGATTTAATGGACTTTTTTTTCTAAACTATGTGTTCTCCCGATACTCGGGATGTGCCATATGTGCCTATGTGGTTAATTTGTTTCATAAGAGAAAAATTAAGTAAAAAAAACTAACCCTTATTCCCTTATTTAAATTAAAATTATACGACATTATTTATTATCTTATAATTAAGTCATTTATAAGTATCACCAAGCATTTTCAACGTTTCATCATGGTAATTCAAACAGTCTTTATGATCTTCGATTACTTTTTGTACCCGTTTAAGCGTCTCCATATTTTTAGTATAATTTTCAGGATTATAGGAGGTCTGAGAAACACCGCTTTTTAAATGTACAATATCAAATATCACTTGCCTGCTATAATAAACATAGTTTTTTAATTTAATGATTGAACAATAATTTACCCATTTACTGTCTGAATTGAAAGTTGTTGTCTTGATTAAATCTTTCCCCATGCTGCTGAATTTCTTTAAAAGAGCCGATTCGCTTTTCCTCTCCGATCGAATGTTATCCATCGAATGGAGAAAACTCAAATCCGTTTTACAGAATAAAAAGGCTGAACCATCCATGCCGTTTTTCAAATCGCCAATAAGAAACTTTTCCAAAAATCCCAGATGATGAGAATCTTTCATATACACATTTAAAAACAACGCTTCTAAGGTCATTGCGTCTGTTTCGAAATAGGTTTTTTCAATCGGATTATTCATGCTGATTAAGAACAATTCCTTGTTGTTATAATAATCGTAAGCATTTTGAAAAACATTGATGATAACTGCATAGGCCAATGCAGGGTACTTCTCGTATTTATCAACTATATACGGACCAAATGACAACTGACCTTTTTGAGGATCTTTCTCAGCAATACCAAATGAACCGCAACCATAGTAATCATAATTCAGTGTCGAATCAAAGGCAATAGACAATTCTTTATTGACAATCTTATTCTTTACGAAATTGTAATTTTTAACTACAGTAGTTTGTACTTCCTTTGAATTTGAAATCACTGAGTCAAGTCCTTCCAGAATCTTATTAAAATTCATCTCAAATTTCGTCTTTTCTGTTTCATTTATTGCCATAACTGCCCCGGGAAATAAGTAAGAGAGTATAAAAATTAAAATCAAAATCCCTTTTTTCATAATCTTCTAATTTTATTATTATAATTGATTGCATTTAATTCTTTATCCCGGTTCCTTTTTTATTCATAATCCATGTTCTGCTTCGTTACCTGAACCGGAATAAAATTCATCTCCCATCCAGGCAAATAAGAGACAATTAGCAACATCAAAAAGCCTCACTAATAATTCCGTTATTTATTACTCACCACACATTATGGAAAAATTCCACAATGTGTAGAAAATATCCACACTATCAAATTATATTGCTTTTACATATTTCCCCGGGGAAATAACACCCTTTGTTTTTACTGTCAAAAATCATAAACTGTAAGAGGTAATCTTCATTAAATATTTTATGTTTAGGTACCTGAGCATCGTAAGGAATTAAACCATCTCTGCAAGATATGGTTGTTGCAGCAGCCATCTCAGTTTTATCCTCATTGAATTCAACATAAGTTTTAGGAACTAAATTATTTAATCATTACCAGGATGCTGATAAATAATTCCAATCTCTTTATTAGGACCGATAACATTATTTTATATTCCCTAATCTACCCAACATTTCCACTGCTCCTTTATCAAATTTAGAGAATGCAAACCACTTTTTTCCAAGATCTTTGAGTGAAGCCCCAAAGTGATAAATATCCCTGTTTTCAATAATCAAAAAACGGTCATGAGATTGTTTAAATTCTTTGATTTCAATAGCATCATATTACGCATTGTGTTTCTGAGAATCCAAAAGTAGTTGTTTCGTAATGGAATTAGTATAAAATATTACAGTTACACCCTTGGTTCTTTTTGTGAAAAGTGTAAAAATTGATTCATCAATGTAGTTATTAATTAGTACTATACTGAGTTTAGCACTTTTGATTAATTCTGAAACATACAGATAAGCATCAAATATTTGACCATTGTAGAAAATTCCCTGTTTAGGTTTTACCGTTCCAATGTTAAGTGCATCAAGTATTTGACCGATTTGTTTGTCGTTTTCGAATTGCTTTTGTTCCACCGTTTCAATTCGTTGGAATAACTGAGCATTGTTCAAAACGAATTTCCTCATTTTTACAAAAGCCCTCATGATATTGATAAAGCCTCTATTGCTTGTTCACTTTTTAATACGCCGGATAAATTTGCGACTCCCTGTTCAGTAAAAGCCCAAGGTAGCGAACCACCTAAATATTTTCTTGATGGAATCGCATTTTGCGATACCATATAATTAATCTCATTTTCATCAAGTTGAAACATAAAATCTGAAGGGAATCTGTTGATATTCCTTTTAACCTGTTCGCGTAAACGAATAGACTTTACTCCGTAAATAAGAGCTAAATCTCTGTCGAGCATTACTTGTAATCCTCGAATTGTATAGATTTGATTTTGTATATTTACAATCGTTGGGAGTTGTAATTCTTCATTCATAAATATATTGCGCTTTAAAGTTCAATAATAAATGGTCATTAACTGCCGAAATTTGTTGTAAACCAGACAGAAATACATATATACACTGTTCGGTAAAAACATAATGAAGATATTTTATATTTAAACCACGTTTAGGTTTGTTTTATTGTTCAAAGTCACAAATTATGACCTTGAATAGATAATTCAACTAAGGCAAATAATGTCTTCCACCATGCTCCGAACTTGAGGTGTCATATTAAAATTCAAGTTAGAAAATTCAACTTCTGTTAGTTGAAAACGAAAGGATTCAGGAAGTCTTCCAACAATACGTTTAACATCCTGATTGAGAACTTTAGTATCCACCCCCAACATTTCTGCTAAATGACTGCCCAACTCTTTTACTTTATCTTCCTTGAGATTCAAATGTGAGTTTTGAGATTTCAACAATTAATCAATTCATTCAAACGAAGAAATTAACTCCTTGTCTGGATAATTTGAATGACAAAACATCTGTTTAATATATAGAATAATAGATAAACATTATTCTCCTTTTTAGAAAACATAATTCGTTTTTGATAATTAAATTTAGCCGTTATCAGATTTATTTTTTCGAGAACTATTCTCCATTTCTGGAGAATTCCATATCTATTTTTGCAATTTTCTGAATAAAAAACCTGTTGATTTCAATCCTAATTCAAATCATCAAATTCCTTTAACCATTCTGTAAGTTTTTGTTGGAGTAATTGTTTATCGGGTAGATACAGACTGTACTCTGATGCATAAATATGAGCATCTTTCGGTAAAGTAAGCTCAACCAATGCATTTGATTTCTTTTTGCAAAGTAAAATACCAATAGTTGGCTTTTCGAACTCTCGTTTTTCAACCCTGTCGTAATAATTTACATACATCTGCATTTGACCAAGGTCCTGATGGGTCAGTTTTTCGATTTTTAAATCGATCAGCACATAACATTGTAATAATCGGTTGTAGAATACCAAATCAACGAAGTAATGTTCATCATCAAAAGTAAAGCGTTTTTGTCGTGCTTCAAACAGAAAACCTTTCCCAAGCTCCAGTAAGAATTGTTGTAATTTTGAAATAATGGCATGCTCCAAATCCGATTCTGTATAGGATTCTTTTTCCTCCAGTCCCAAAAATTCAAGGGACAATGGATTTTTCAATATATCTTCAGGCTTCACCACAGTATGTCCTTCGTTTGCCAGTTTCAGTACATCTTCTTTGTTAAGACTCAATGCCAGGCGTTCATACAGACTGGAATGATATTGACGCGATAGATGTCTTTCTGACCAATTTTCGTTAGTCGCCTCTATTTCATAGAAATTCCTTTCAGCATTATTTTCAATTCGCATCAATATTAGATAGTGCGACCAATTCAAAGTAAAGTCATAATATTTCACTTTACTTGATTGATTATCATTACTTTCTAATCCGCTAGACAGTGTCTGGCGAATTGACAAGTCTCTATTGGCATAAACAATAAAGAACTGACGCATATTCCTTAAATTTTGTTCGGAGAAACCTTTCCCAAACTTGCCGGTTAATCGCGTCGATAATTCTTTAAGTACCGCCTTCCCATATTCAGCACGATCTTTTCCTTTTTGCTCATCTTCCACTATCATACGACCTATTTCAAAATAGGTATGAACCATGGTAAGATTTACTACCGAAGCTACCTTTTGTCGGGCATGTTCTATCAAGTCAGCTATCCGGCTATATAACTTATTGTTTTCTAATGAATCATCCCTTGTATCAAGATCATTACTCATATTAAAAGCCTCCCGTTTTTTCTTTTTTTTAGATCATTTGTTTTATATTCATTCTCTATTTAAAATCGCATTTTGCAATATATAATCAACCAATTCTACTATTTAGCAAGTATAAACAATACAAATCAATTATTTTGCTTCTCATATCATCCTCCTGTATCCATTTGATTTCAACTCTTGATGTTGATCCCTATTTATTCATCCAATCATTCCGAATGTACAACCTTAATCCAAAGAAGAGCTATTATTGACTCAACGATTTTTGTTTTACTCTTCTTTACTTAT